>WBZR01000311.1_pt2 | contig 40066 bp, 43 predicted proteins | sample 5204231 | NCBI WGS metagenome assembly WBZR01 (sample SAMN12412403, study PRJNA552823) | activated sludge metagenome | isolation source: activated sludge from anammox sidestream of wastewater treatment plant... | place: USA: Virginia | collected 2017-08 | reverse complement strand
CCCCCTGCCAGGACGATTGGCGCATCTTGGATGCAACGGCGGGTGAAGCGCAAAGGCCTCGAGCCCACCGCCGTGTAGCCCGAGCGGTACACAGGTGACAACGTCAGGCGAAGATCTTTCCCTGTAACGCCACTCTCTCCGTGCCCTGGTGGTTGCCGGCGTGGCTACAGGTTCGCGCGGTAGAACTCGAGCATCCGGCGCCAGCTATCAGCAGCAGCCTCCGGGTGGTAGATCTCGGGCCGCTCGTCGTTGAAGAAGGCGTGCTGGGTCTCCGGGTACTGGTGGAACTCGTAGCGCTTGCCGCGCGACTTCAGCGCCTCCTCGTAGGTCGGGATGTTCGGGTTCACGAAGTCATCGTGCCCCGCCCAGAAGGCGAGGACCGGAGCCGTCAGCGTGTCCCAGTCGTACGTCACGGCCGGGTGGCCCCCGTAGTAATCGACACAGGCGCCGACGTCGCTACCGGCCTTGCAGGCGGCGAAGAGGCTGAGAGCGCCACCCATGCAGAAGCCGACCGTGCCAACCGGCCCCCCGGTGAGGTCCTTCAGATAGGTGATAGCGCCACGAAGGTCCTTTTCCGCCCGCTCGATGTTGAGCGCCATGAGCATCTTCCCCGCCTCGTCGGGCTCGGCAGTCACTTTCCCGTGGTAGAGGTCGGGAGCAAGCGCGACGAAGCCCTCGGCGGCGAAACGGTCGGCAATGCTCTTGATATTGTCGTTCACTCCCCACCACTCCTGGATGACGATGACACCCTTACCAGTGCCACTCGCTGGCTTCGCGAGGTAGCCGCCGGCAGTGCTGCCATTTGAGGGGAAGGTAACCATCTCGGCCATTGTTGGTGTTTCCTTTCTCGGCAATGAAGGTTCGGCGTCAGGTCAGGAAAGGCTATCAGATTGAGTGCACGAAGGTTACGGCATGGCAGGCCGGCGAAGATGCCGCGTGCCACGGCCAGTGCCCGTCTTCCCGGGCTGCACCATCGGGCTAAACGAGGCGCGCGGGAAGAGCCCCCTCGAGTTCGAGCAGAGCCTGTTTCATCGCCAGGCCGCCACCAAAGCCATGGAGGCTGCCATCACTGGCGACGACGCGGTGACACGGGAGCCAGAGCGGCACCGGGTTCGCACCAACCATCGCGCCGATAGCCCGCGGCGATTCGGCTCGCCCGACGTGACGGGCGAGCCAGCCATAGCTGCGCGTTTCACCTCGTGGGATTTCGCGCAGGGCTAGCCATGTCTCTCGCTGAATCGGTGTGCACTCCGGGAGGTCCACGGGATAGTCGTCGAGGCTTGCACCATCGCCGGCAGCATAATGCTCGAGCAATGCCCGAATTTCCGGTGCACGGGGGTCATCAGCTTCGACAGCGCCGAAGGCGCGAAGCTCACCGGCGCAGGCCTCGCGAGTGCGATGAAAAAGAGTGGCATAGCGAATACCGCGCTCGCTGAGCGCAACACCCGCCCAGCCCATGGCAGTCTCGGCGATCACGGCGGCGAGCCTTTCGGGCGTGTCCATGTTCCTAGCGTACCGCGTGGAATGGCCCTCGAACATCACGGCCCTGTGCCGGTGCTCGTGAACCTGTTCACATGGATTTCATAGCGTAACGAGAGAATGGTGTTCCGGCGCCGCTATACTGCATGAGGTAGGAGGCACGCCCTTCACCATGCGCACCGTCTTGCTCGTCACCCGCCACCCGGATGTCGCCAGGCTGGGGCCGGTGCTCGAGCGTGCGGGGTTCTCCGCGCCAGTGGTCGCACCGGAGCGGCTCACCGCCGATGATGGTGGCCCCGACGCCGATGTCGTGGCCCTCGACCTGCGCGATATTCCACCGGCAGCATTCAACCTCCTCGCAGAAACCTACGCCGAAAACGGCACCGTGCTCTTCGCATTGCTGGGCGACGAGCAGGTCGATCGCCTCACCGCCGACCTCCCGATCGATGACTTCCTCATGTTCCCCGCAAGCCCCATCGAGCTCGCCCGCCGCGTCGAACGCGCACTCTGGCGGCGCCACGGCATCGATAGCGAGAACTTCGTGCGGTGCGGCGCATTGACGCTCGATCTCTCGAACTACCGCGTGACCATCGACAGCGAACCGGTCGTCCTTACCTTCAAGGAGTACGAGCTGTTGCGCTTTCTCGCCATGAACGCCGGGCGGGTCTTCACGCGGGAACAGCTCCTCAACCGCGTCTGGGGCTACGATTACTTCGGTGGAGCCCGCACCGTCGACGTCCACATCCGCCGGATCCGTGCCAAGGTCGAGATTCATGGACGGGCATTCATCGAGACGGTGCGCAATGTCGGATACCGCCTCGTAGCCGACGCACGCCCGGACGACGATACAGAGTAGTCACTCTCCTATCAGTTTCTGCACCTACCATTACCGAGCATGTCCGGTCGTGTTATTTCCTCGGAATATGCTGTGAGTTTCTTGGGAAGATGGTGAGAATCGTAGGCACCACTCCTGCACTCAGCCACACTGGTACTATTCACCAGTGTCAAGATCAGAACCGATTCTTTTCGTAGATTCGTTACTATTTGCACATGGCCATCATCGCCATACCAGTGAATGGAGGTAGTGCATCTTGATCCCAGGTAAGCGAGTTGCCCTCGCGATTGGTGTGCCGCTGGCGGCCCTCGCCATGCTCGGCGGGTCGGTCGCGTTCGCGGCGAGCCAGCAGGCAGACCCAACGCCATCGTCCCCGGCAACCCCCACAGACCCGGCACAGCCGGGAGGCGGGCAGCACCCCCGGCACAGCCACGATGGCACCCAGGACGGTCGCAAACACGACTGCCCGAACATGGATGGTTCAAACCCAGGCGCCGGGCACGGGGGGAGCAACACGTCCTCGCCGCAGACCGGTTTCCACAACCGGGCCCGCGGCAGCACCATGCAGGCCCGCTACCAGTAGGAGCCTGCTCCACCTGCGAAGGCCGCAGCCCGTGGACTGCGGCCTTCTTCGTGTCTATTGGCACCGCAGCCGGTAGGCTGATCGGCATGGCTGAGCTTCGTGTGCCGTTCTTTCGCCCCAGTATCGACGACGACGACGTGCAGGCCATCGTCGACACCCTGCGCAGCGGCTGGCTCACCAGCGGACCGAACCTGACGGCACTCGAAAAAGAGCTGGCAGAATACTGCGGCGCGTCATACGTGAACGCTGTCAACTCGGCCACCGCCGCCATGCACCTCGCACTCGCCGCCTGGGACCTCGAAGCTGGCGACGAGGTCATCGTGCCCGTCTACACCTTCACCGCCACAGCCAACGTCGTCGTTCACACCGGCGCCACTCCGGTGCTCGTTGATGTGCGCGAGAGCGACTACAACATCGACCCGCTGGCGATCGAGCGCGCAATCACCCCCCGCACGAAGGTCATCATCCCCGTCCACTTCGCCGGCGAGGCGTGCGCCATGGAGGCGATCAACGCCCTCGCGAAGGCGCATGGGATCAAGGTGCTCGAAGATGCCGCGCACGCCATCGGCACCTTCTACCACGGCCGCCCCATCGGCACGACGAGCGACGCCGCCGCCTTCAGCTTCTACGCGAACAAGACCATCACCACCGGCGAGGGCGGCGCGCTCGCAACCAACGACGAAGAGCTCTCCGACCGCGTGCGCGTCCTCACCCTGCACGGCATGTCGCGCGATGCATGGAACCGCTACGACGCGGGCGGCAGCTGGCGCTACGACATCAAGGAGTTCGGGTTCAAGGACAACCTGACCGATATCGCGGCCTCGCTCGGCCGCACACAGCTCCGCCGAATCGAGGAGTTCATCGAGGGCCGCACCCGTGTTGCGCAACGCTACTTCGCCAACCTGCGCGACGAGGACCTGGTTATCCTCCCACAGTTCGATGAAGCGAATCGGCACGCCTGGCATCTCTTCCCCATCCGGGTCAAGAACGAGGAGTCGCCCGTCCAGCGCGACGACGTGATCCGCGAACTCTCCGCCCGCGGGGTCGGGACATCGGTGCACTTCATCCCGCTGCACTATCACACGGCGTTCAAGAATCTCGGCCGCTGGCAGCCCGGCGATTTCCCGGTAGCAGAGCGGCTCTTCGCGGGCGAAATCACCCTCCCGATGTTCCCGCTGATGACCAACGAGGAAGTCGACTACGTGTGCGAAGCCCTGCGCGAGATCCTGCACCCCTGACCGCTATCAGCCGGTGACGACCGGCCAGGTTCAGCTGCGAAGAGGGAAGATCGCGAAGCTGCCAAGCGCCTTCGCGACCAGACGGCCGTCGTTCGTCACATCCGATTCGAGGAACGCGACCCGGCGTCCCTTGCTCACGAGGCGTGTCTCACAGACGAGTTCACCCTCGCGAGCGGCGGCGATGTAGGCCATCTTCACCTCGATCGTCGCACACGACTCGTTCTCGTCGAGCACGGAATAGACAGCGGCGCCCATCCCCTGGTCGGCCATGGTGTAGAGCACGCCACCGTGGACCGTGCCATGGGGGTTGAGGTGCATCGGCGTGATCGTCACGCGGTTCGTGCTTCGCTCATGGGCGCGCTCCGTCGTCTCGATCCCAATCTGGGCGCCAAACCCGTGGTCAACCGATGCCGTCTTTGCCATTGCGCGCAGTCTAGCCAGCCCGCCGCGATGCTGCCAGCAACGTGGCGTAAGCGGCCGAAGAGTTTGCCGAGTGCCCCGGTAGCCTCCGACACGACATCGCCGGAGATGAGACCCTTGAGCTTCTCGGGGTTCTCCTTGAGAAAATCAAGGATCGTACTCACTACCTGGCGGGCCTTGTCTTCATCGAGCCCGGCACGGTCTTTCAGCAGGCCAATCAGCTGTTCATCCATCCTGGGGCCTCCCTCGTGGCACGCACGGGGAACGCAGCGGCCGGGATCCCTGTCTGTCTCTGGGCCTCTGCGTCTCCCGGCTTCTCGTTTGCGGATTAGTAGGTGATCGCCGGGGGAAGGGTCTTGGCATCGGCGATCCAGGCCTCGACCTCATTCGCGGTTGGCACGCGGCGCACGAGCTTCTTCGCCTCGTTCACCTCGAGCATCTTGGCGAGGAGGTTGTCGGCGCGGCGGGTAGCAAGCTCTTTCACCGTATCCACACCGGACGCCTCGAGGAGATCGGAGAACTCCGACCCCACACCCTTCACGCGCATGAGATCGGCACGGTTCACCCATTCGAGAATCAGGCGCTCGCTGATGCTCGTCTTCTCGGCGAGCTCCTTGCGGCCCTTGGCGGTGCCACCGACTTCGAGGAGCTTCTCGGTCGTCTTCACGTCGGCCGCCTCGAGCGTTTCAGCGTACTTGGGTCCAATACCCTCGATATCGATCACTTTGGTCATGGACGAGACTCCTTCGGTGCGAATCATGTGCGAACTCGGCCCGCAGCACGGTAATAGTATGCCGCCGCAATGCTTTTCACCATCGCAGCCATGAGACCGATACATCCGCAATGACAATCCCGTGTGCAGGCCGATGGGGAGCAGCCATTGAAGAGTCAACGTAGAATCGCCGGGCAGGAGGGCAACATGACCGACCAACACCCGGCGCAAGGGCGGCCGAAGAACGCCATCGTCATCCTGCTCGACAGCCTCAACCGGCACATGCTGGGCAGCTATGGGAGCAACGAGTTCCAGACACCCAACCTCGATGCCTTCGCCGCTCGCTCATTGCGCTTCCAGAAGCACTACGCAGGCTCCCTCCCCTGCATGCCCGCGCGCCACGACATCCTCTGCGGCGCACTCGATTTCCTCTGGCGGCCGTGGGGTTCGATTGAGATCTGGGAGGACGCCATCACCGTCCAGCTTCGCAAGGCGGGCGTGACATCGATGCTCGTCTCAGACCATCCGCACCTGTTCGAGGTTGGCGGAGAGAACTACCACACCGACTTCACGGCCTGGGAGTACGAGCGCGGCGGCGAAAGCGACCCATGGAAGACACGCCCCGACCCGAGCTGGCTCGGCACACCCATGTTCGGGCGGCCCCTGGTGGAGTACGACACATCCCGCGGCTGGTTCCAGGACGAGGCGGACTTTCCCGGCCCTCGCACAATGGCCGCAGCGGCAAAGTGGATCGACGACAACGCCGGCTACCACGACCGCTTCTTCCTGTTCGTCGATGAATTCGACCCACACGAGCCGTTCGACACACCCGAGCCGTACGCCAGCATGTACGACCCTGGCTGGGAAGGCCCGCATCTCATCTGGCCCCCATATCACGCGGCGGCACAGCGCAAAGGCGTGCTCAACGAGCGCCAGGCACGCCAGATCCGCGCCTGCTACGGCGCAAAGCTAACCATGATCGACCACTGGTTCGGGCGGATGGTCGAGGCGATCGATCGCAATAACCTATGGGACGACACCATGGTGGTCATCTGCACCGACCACGGGCACTTCCTCGGCGAAAAGGACATCTGGGGGAAACCGGGCGTTCCCATCTACCAGCCCCTCGGCCACATCCCGATGCTCGTCGCCTGGCCCGGAGCGGAAGCCCGCGATGTCGATACACTCACGACATCAGTCGATATCCACGCGACACTCCTCGACCTCTTCGGCGTGAAAGTCGAACACCGTACGCACGGCACATCGCTCCTGCCGGTACTCGAAGGGCAGGCGAATTCGGTGCGCGACTACCTGCTTACGGGCACGTGGGGCCGGGAAGTCCACCTCGTGGATGAACGCTACAAGTACGCGCGCGCTCCCAAAGACGGCGTGAACTACCCCATGTCACTCTGGTCGAACCGCTGGTCTACCATGCCCGCTGGCGCCGCGAAACTCCGCCTGCCAATGCCCGACCGAAGGGCCTGGCTCGACCGCATGCCGGGGGCAAAAGTGCCCGTCATCCGCCAGCCATTCGAGCCCGGCGACATGTTGCCTTACTGGGCCAACGCGAAGTTCATCGGCAACCTCGCGTTCGACCTCGAGCAGGACCCCGCTGAAGAAGAGAATCGCGCGGGCGAGCAGGTAGAGAAGGAACTCGCCGACAAGCTCCGCCAGGCACTCTTGAAGATCGAAGCCCCCGGAGACCAGCTCGTGCGCCTCGGGATGGTCTGATGGTCACCCCGGGCCAGGCCGCGATCGAACGGTCGCGGGCGATCCACACGGCTACCGCGGCCGGGTCGGCATCCGCCCGCGCATCCCATAACTCGAACAGGAGGGGGTAGCACTGCTACTCCGGCAGGCCTGCCTGCAAGTAACAACCAGGCGGATGACGCGGGATCGTGGAGCGCGATCGAACGGTGGTGGCGGAGAGGGTGGGATTCGAACCCACGAACGACTTGCGCCGTTACACGCTTTCCAGGCGTGCCTGATCGGCCACTCCAGCACCTCTCCGCGGGCAAGAACGGTGGCCTTCGCGCGCGATCGTATCAAGGGCCACCGTTAGGCGTTAGGCGCACCGGCCGCGCGTGGCGGGATGACCGCCAGGCGACAGCCACGTGCAGGGAGCATTGAACTCCCTCGGCTCAGCGCTTGCGGCGATACCTGGTCTTCGCGTCGAAACGCTTCCAGCCTTCTTCGTAGGCCTCGTGCGCGCCCTTGCGGCCCTCCGCCAGCATATCCTCGGCTGTGTCGCGGATGCCGAGGGCGACGGCCCGTGCCCAGCCCACCACGGCACTCTCGTTCGCGCGGGCACGGAGGCGGTCGCGTTTCCGCTCGCGAACGGCGGCAAGGGGTTCGGGCGGCACTTCCGGCATCTGTGCCTCCGCGGCCGGCGGCATATCCGCGGGTTCCAACGGCGAGATCTCACTCGCACCGGGTTCGGGCGTGGTCACTTCTTCCCCCGGCGCTTGCGAATACGGTCGCCAATGCCCGTAACAGCGCCGAGCCCGCTGCGGACGCCCTTGACGACGGCATAGGTGCGGATGAGCGGACTCGCAACGGTCTCGCCGGCGAACTCGGTGGTGCCGCGGACGTTATCGAGTGAATCCTTGAGGGAGTCGAGTGCCGGTACGGCGTTCTCCTTGAGAACCCGCCGCACGAGCAGGGCGAGCATGAGAAGGGCCCCCATCAGGGCAGCGAAAAGCACCCCGCCAATAACGAAGAAGATGGCGGTGAAGACGATCAGGATATCGCGCCAGGTGGCCCAACTGCTCGGCGGCGCCCACGAATCGGGGACGGCGCCATCGGGCACGAAATGGCCGCCGAAGTACGACGCGACCCCGGCAACAATCATCCAGACGAGGAAGAGTCCGATGATCGCGAGAATCAGTGTTCGAAGTGCGGGCATGCGGTGGAATTCCTTCCCCGGGGCTCCGGCGATAGTACATGCGTGCAACGAGTTGAGGAAAGGGTAAACATTGGCCGGTGGAGAGAGCCCTATAAGGGTTCACCCCGATGCCGCCGCCCCCGGCAGTCGCAGACAATCATCACTGACTGCCTTTCCACTTCGGTGGGCAACCTTTGTGAGGAGCGAACTCCGCGTGACCCAGGCGTCCCCCCTTTCGCTTGTCTCGACGGATCGCGTCCAGGAGTGCCAGCAATTGCCACCCGTAATCCTCGTGGTGGATGACGACGACCCGGTCCGAGTCATGCTCGCACGCCTGTTGCGAACACAGGGATACAGCGTGCTCCAGGCGGCAAATGCCAGCGACGCGCGGCGGCTCCTGGCGTCGCAACAGCCCGACCTCATCATCAGCGACATCGTGATGCCCGGCGAATCGGGTATCGAGCTGCGCAGGCATATCGCCTCTACCTGGCCAGAGCTCCCGGTCATCCTCATCTCCGGGTACAGCGCCGAGGGGCCAGCCGAGTTCGCCGCGCGTACTCCCCGCACCATGTTCGTACAAAAGCCGTTCGCCGCCGACCAGCTCCTCGCACTCGTGGAGCAGACACTGCCTTCCGGGCACGGCGGGTAGCGGCCAGAGGCGATCGCAGGAGCCGCCCCTCGCTGCACGCGACAGCACCGATGGTGGGCAGACCCTCCCGGGCCCCGCGACTATCCCCGGCGGCTCAGGGCTCGATGCGGGCGGTCTCTCCGCCAACCCCCCTGATGCGGGCCTCGAACTCCTCAATAGCGTCCTCCCCCGCCTGGAGAACGGCATGGAAGCCCGTCCCCGCCGTATGTGAAGCCGCATAACCTGGCCCGAGGTAGTGGGTGTTGCACGAATCCATGAGCGCGATGAAGTTGCGCAGCTCGCGGGGATCGGCATCGGCAAGGAGCTGATCGGCATCGGCGATGAAGATGGCGGTACCCGGGAGGTAGCCTTCGTTCTCGACGAGATCATCGAGGGCATCCCATGTTTCGCCAAAAGAGAGTGGCAGCTGCATGACTGCACCGATCTCGTCGAAGAAGCCCTGCAGGGAACGGCACTTCGCCCCACGGAGGCGATACACGCCTTCGTCGCCATCGGCCACGGCATCACGGGCATCGGCGAAGAGCGCGTCAAGGTCCTCAGCCTCGGCGGCGATGGTGTAGAGTGCTGGTCGCTGGGCGCGGAAGAGGAGATCGAAGTCCATACACGTGGCCTCTCAGGGGCGGGATACGCCTACTTCGGTGTGAAGGGCGAAAAGTTCTTGTAGTGATCGTTAGTGTAGTAGTAGGTCTTGGTGCCGCCCTTATCGCCAATCACCACGCGCTCGGAGCCGCGAGCCGCCGGATCACCCTTGTACGTGGCGATGTCGTACTCCTTGTACGTCGCGTCACCGGGCAGGTCGCCGGACTTGTTCTCATAGATCTGGTTGCCGTGGATCTCGCCGGTTTGGAGAAGCAGCGGGCTCGCGAGATCCCATTTCGATTGGTCGTCGCCGAAGATCGCTCTCATGATCTTGCGGGTGTTCGCGTTCGCCCCTCCGCCCCAAATATCGCCGGTGGTACTGGGCTTGAGAACCGGGCGCGGCGTCTTGTCGAGGGCGGTGCTGACGATGGTCGCGAGGTTGAGGCCGTCCTGGTAGGCCGGTTCGGCGGAGAGAGCGGCCAGGATCGCACGGTCAACGCGGCTGCCCGGGGCAGGAGCAGCCTCGCGAAGAAGGGCCGTCGTCCGCTGGTTGCCAACCGATCGCTGGAGCGCCAGGACGCCGCGAGGGCCGCGGGCAGCGCCGGGAGTGGTGAGTGCGGGCGCCTCGGCCACCCCGCCCATCGGCTCTGAGGCACGCTTGCGTCGCAGCTCTTCAGCACTTTCCGTGGTTTGTGACGGGATATGCCCTGGACCGCTCATGGCGAATCCTCCGGGACGCGGGTGCGTCGCGAGGCAAGGGTCGGCTTATGGCGGACGCGTGTCAAGGCACATTGCCGGCACCCAAACCAGGTCTCCCCCCGCCCTCTGTCGGATGGGGCACACGCTGATCTCGTCGGCGCGTCGATGACCCGGCTCAATACACCCTGTGGCTCTCAGCCCGGCAGGGGCACGAGGCCCAGGGCACGGATCGCACGGGCGAGGATCTCCGGGTCCATCGCACGGCCAACGAGTTCGTCCAGGTACTTGAGGTCGAAAGGCGAGCGTGCCGGCATCCCGGCGAGCTTCGCAAGGTTCGCGGCGTACGCCTCGGCAACGGGCTCCGGCGGCGACGTGGCAGCCTGGATATCCGGGTAGGCGGCGACAATCATCTCGGCGAACGATCCGAAGGTCGAGTTCGTATTGGGAATGGCCCGCGTCACGCCGGTGCTCGGGAGGATACCCACGGATTCGGGCACACGGCGGCCGCTATTGATGAACGCAACAGTATCGAGATTGAGCTCGCGCGTCGCCTTCGAACGCGCATTCACGAGCGTCGGATCGGCTGCAATGAGCTGGGTATAGAGGAACGTATCGAAGCCCGTGGCAGCGACTTCCTCCGCCCGGCTGTCATCGCGATCACAGTGGATCGTCTCGTGTGCCAGGAACGGCATGAGGTGTTCGATCCGGTCGCCTTCGAGTTGGGGGTTTATGGATATGACGCGCCGCTCACCGTCGAACGTGAGGCGCGCGATCAGTTCGGGGAGATCGGGAGGCGGCTGAAACGCAATGCGAGCGACGGGCTTGCCGGTGCAATTCTTGTCGGTGAAGAGGCTGTCGAGCGCCGGTTCAGCGAACGTCCCGGTGAGGGCGGCAAGTGCAGCTCGTAGCTTCGCCGAGGGGACGACGTCTCCCGGAATAGCCTCGTACCGCGCGATTGCTGCCGCGTGAACATCGGGGGAGACGCCGCGCCGGTCGAGGTGGTCCTCGAGGGCGGTCCGCTGGATTGCAGGATCGTGGTCCCCCGGGGTCGCGGGTGTCACCACCGGATCATCGAGGAGCTCAGGCCCCGGAATGGCGAGGGCCGTCGAAGCAAGCAACACCGCCGTGGGCGTCAGGCTGCTCTCGACCTCGATCGTGAGGTCGCCCTGGGCCCCTGCTGCAAACGCAGCTTTCGCGATCTTCAACTTCGATCCCTGGGGTATGAGGCGGCGCACCGCGAGCTTCACCACGCGACGGTCATCCTTGTCGGGAAACTCGGCCGCCTGGACGAAGACGCGGCTGGCGGTGTTCCCGGCCGCGGGGAGATGCAGCTCGAAGAACGAGGCAAGTGGAACCTTCGCGGGTGCGAGCTCGTAGGATCGGTCGAACTGGACCGTGATCGTGGTGGACAGGAGAGCAGCGCCGTCCTGGGAGATATCACGCTCGGCCTTCGCGCCCGTCAGCTCGGGCGGTACCGCTGGCGCCTTGCCGCCTCCACACGCAGAGGCTGCAAACAGTGCCACCATGGCAACGACTGCAAGCGAGCGGCGCACACGACCAGTCATCGGTCAGTTAGCGACCGCGGTAGTCCGGCTTCCGCTTTTCAGCGAAGGCGCGCGGGCCCTCCTTCGCATCTTCGCTCACGGCGATGCGGGTGAAGAGCGCATCCTCGAAGGCGAGACCGTTATCCAGCGACATGTCCAGGCCGCGGATGATCGCCTCCTTCGCCGTTCGGACAGCGATAGGCCCGCGCTCGCAGATGGTCGAGGCGATCTGCGTGGCACGGTCGAGGAGCTCTTCCTGCGGGACGATATGAGAGACGAGGCCGAGCCGAAGGGCAGTCTCGGCATCCATCTGCTCACCCGTGAGGATGAGGTAGTTCGCCCACGCCTGGGGCAGGGCCCGCGGCAGCCGCTGCGTGCCACCGGCGCCGGGGATGAGCGCCCAGCGGACCTCGGGCAGGCCAAAACGCGCGTTGGGCGAGCAGATACGAATGTCGCAGGTGAGCGCGAGTTCCATCCCGCCCGCGAGGCAATACCCGTTTATGGCAGCGATAATCGGCTTGAAAATCGGTAGCCGCTTGGTGAACCCGCCAAACGGCAGGTTGTCCGCGCCAATCTGGCTCTCACCACCCGCAGTGGCCACCAGGTCCATGCCCGTCGAGAACGACTTCTGGCCAACGCCCGTGAGGATCGCAACACGGAGATCCTGGTCATCCCGGAAATCAGACCAGGCAGCGTAGAGTTCGCGCGTTGTCTTCTGGTCGACCGCGTTGAGAGCACCCTCACGATTGATCGTAATGACCGCGATCGGGCCGCTCTTTTCGTAGATGATGGAATCGAAGGCGAGACCAGGCATGGTGAGTCCTTTCGCTTGGAGAGAACTGGTGGACGATGAGCATACGCCGGGCAACCCGAACACGGGGAGAGCCCCGATCATCGAACGAAAGCAGAAACCGGACGGGACATGGCGGGAGTATGAGTGCACGCTCCTGCATCGCGAGCCAGGTCTCGTGATCGTCGAGTTCGTGATGGCGAAGGGCGGATCGATTTTCGGCACGCCGATCGATGTCCCGCCAGGCTCGTTCTCGCACGGCTGGTTCTGGAAACGGCGGCCGTACAACCTCTACCGGATGCGGCGCGCCGATGGGAGCCTGATCGCTCACCGCTTCGATGCCGTCGCCGATGTGCGGTTTGAAGAACGCAGCGTGAGCTACCGCGACCTGGTACTCGATTGGTGGGTATTGCCCGACGACACGCTCATCGAAGAAGACCGCGCCGAGCTCAATGAGCTGCAGGCAGGCGGCCGCATCTCGGAGCGTGATCTCGAAGCCACACATGCAGCAGAGCGCGCCATCTATAGCCGCTACCGGCACATCATCGATGACGTCGTGGATGCCGAGAGGCGTCTGCTGGGGCGAAGCTGAGACCATCCAGCCAGCGCCCCGCGGCCGCTTGCCACACCCGGTGCGGCCTGGATATTAGGCGGGCCGCAGATTTCCTCTATACTGCTGCGCATGTGGAGTTTCTTTCGTCGGCAGGCAACCTATTTCGTCTGGGGCTTCGCCATCGCGCTGGTCGCCATCGTGGCATACAACGTGGGTGTATCGGACCTGGTGAAGTACGTGATCACGGCGGCAATCGTCGGGGTGGTGGTTTCGGCCGCCATCTTCTTCCTCGAACGGCGATTCCCGGAACACCGGAACGTTGGGAACGACCCGACAGCCACGAACTGACTGCTCCATAGCCACCCGCGGGGTGTAGGCTTCGTGGGTGAGTGCCGTCCGAATCCCGGCCGTCCCCACAGCATTTAGCTCGCTCCCCGAACACCAGCAGGGGATCGTCGCCGTGCTTGGCGCAGCGGTCCTCTGGAGCAGTGGCGGGCTCTTCATCAAGGCCGTCTCGCTCGATGCCCTTGGCGTCACGATGTGGCGCTCATTGCTTGCAGGCGCCACTATCTTTCTCGTCGCCCGGCCACCAATGCCCGCACCGTGGAAAACAAACAGGCTCACGTGGGCGCTGGCTGTCAGCTATGCGCTGACACTCGTCATGTTCGTAAGTGCAACGAAGATGACGACGGCGGCGAACGCCATCTTCCTGCAATACACGGCGCCGCTCTACCTGCTCGTCCTCGGAGCGGTCTTCCTCAACGAGCGGGCCACGAAACTCGATCTGCTCACCGTGGCCATCGCCTTTGGCGGGATGGCGTTGTTCTTCCTTGGACGGCTCGAGCCACGAGATACGGCCGGCAACGTACTCGCCGCAGCCTCGGGGGCGACGCTCGCGATCATGTTCACATTGCTGCGGCTGCCTTCGTGCACGAAGGAGCAGCGGCCACAATCGATGCTTTACGGGAACCTGCTACTCGTCGTCGGGCTGCTGATCATCAATGCCGCGCGGCGGGAGGGGAGTATCTTCACCCCGGGCCCAGGAGATATCGCGGGGCTCGCGTTCCTTGGGATCGTGCAGATCGGGCTCGCATACCTGCTCTTCGGCTTCGGGGTGGCACACGTCGGCGCGCTCGAGGCCTCGCTCATCGGCATGCTCGAACCCGTGCTCAACCCGTTATGGGTTTTCCTGGCACTGGGCGAAACGCCAGGCTGGTGGGCCGTGCTCGGCGGCGCCATCATCATCACCGCCGTCACGGCCCGCACGATCCTGGTCGAACGCGCACGCGCACCGGAGCCACGCGAGGAGTTCGGCGTGCTCGGGACCGAAGCATAAATGGACGCACCTGCGAAGACAGACCTGCTGCTCGGCATCTATCGCGAGCTGGAAACGATGCACGCCTGGCGCGGCTGGCACTGGTGGCCCGATGCCGACCCGTTCGAGGTCGTGGTCGGCGCAATCCTCGTGCAGAACACATCATGGACCAATGTCGAGCGGGCCCTCGACCGGCTCCGGGCGGCGAAGGCACTTGACCCGCGAGTAATGTCGCGGCTGGCCGATGATGCGCTCGAAGAACTCGTGCGCCCGAGCGGCCAGTACAGGCAGAAGGCCAAGAAGCTCCGCGCGTTCATCGCAACTGCCGAAGCTCACGGCGGATTCGAGGCATTGCTCGCACTCGACCCCGGCGAGCTACGCGACGCCTGCCTCGCGACATGGGGTATCGGCCCCGAAACCGCCGACGCCATCGTGAGCTACGCGGCGCGCCAGCCAGCGTTCGTGATGGACGCCTACACCCAGCGGCTCTTTGGCCGCCTTGGCATCGGGCCGGTCGAATCAACGGACTATCACGACTGGCAGGGTTTCTTCCTCTCGAATCTCCCCGCGGAAACGCCACTGCCAGCGGATGCACCCACACCACGTGACCTCTACTCGCGCTACCACGCCCTCATCGTCATGCACTGCAAGCATCTCTGCCTGAAGCGTTCGCCCCGGTGTGGCATGTGCCTCCTGGCTCCGCGATGCCCGGCAGCCCGACTGTGAGCACGTTCGAGCCCCTCCTGCGGCGGATGGCTCCGTGGCTCTGGCGCGCGCAGATGCTGCGCTGGCGGCTACTTCGGCCAACAGTCGTGGGCGTGAAGCTCCTCCTGGTCCGCGAAGGACAGGTGTTGCTCGTGCGGCAGACGTACCTCCCGGGCTGGCACCTCCCCGGTGGCGGAGTGAAGCGCCATGAGCACCTGGAGCATGCTGCCCGCCGCGAGGCCAAAGAGGAAGCCGGCGCCACGCTCCACGAGATCCGCTTGCTCGGTGCCTATAGCGAAACGGCCGCGGGCAAGAGCGGCTACATCGTGCTCTTCGAATCGAAGAACTTCACCCTGCAGCCATCGAGCGACTGGGAGATCGCTGAGCTCGAGTTCTTTCCGCTCGGATCACTGCCAGTGGACACCGACCCCCCTACGCGCCAGCGAATCGAGGAGTACATCGCCGGCGGCGAGCCACGCGTTGGAGCCTGGTAGCGATGGCACTGGAGAGTGCAGTCCGCAGGCAGCAACGAGGCAGAGCGGGCAGCCGAGTCCCGGCGCGTTTCATCCGGGGCGACCGGCGTCCCGAGCGCTTCTTCACCTCGGAATCGGCGAACCCGCGGCAGTCTGCCAGGCCCGCTTTTCGGGAGCAGCGCGCCGCCCGCCACAGGCGGCGCGGTATACTTCGGCCATGGCCACGAAGACGCGTATCTCGCTGGAAGAGTTCCTGGCGATGCCAGAGACAGAGCCGCCCTCGGAGCTCATCGACGGGGAGGTGGTCCAGAAGGTGGCGCCCAATATCTACCACGCCATGCTCACGGCACGGCTCATCACGCTCCTCGGCCAGTATCTCGAGGGACACCGGGAAGCCTTCGTTGTGAACGAACTACGTCACGTCGAGTTCGGCGAGCAGCGGGTCTATTTGCCGGACATCTCCGTGTTCGCGATTGCCGACAGGCGCCGGGTATTGGCCGCAGCGACGGAGCGGCCCGTCGACGTTCCACCTCTCTTCGCGATAGAGGTCTTGTCGCCCGGGGTGAGCTTCGGGCGCATAGCCGAGCGCGCAGCCTTCTTCATGCGAAACGGCACGCAACTGCTTTGGCTCGTCGACCCTGATTCCGAGACGATTACCGTCTACCGGCCGGGACAGGAGCCGGTCCTGCGCCGGGCCCCCGGCAAACTCGACGCGAAGCCCGTGCTGGCCTCATTCGGCGTCGATCTCGCTGAACTCTTCGCATCACTGCACGAAGACGAGGGGCGGCCATAGCGATCGAGACCCACCCCCGGGAGTGACGCCTATCTCCTGCTCGCGCCCACCGGTACCCTGATCGCATGCAACTGGGGATCATCGGTCTCGCCCGCTCGGGTAAGACAACCGTTTTCAACGCCGTCACAAAGAGCAAGGCCACCGTCGGCGGCTATGGCGCATCGAGCCAGCCGAACGTCGGCGTCGTGAACGTGCCCGACGAACGCGTCGACCGGCTGGCAGAGATCTATCACCCGAAAAAGACGACCTACGCCACCATCCAGTACGTGGATTTCCCCGCAGCTGGTGAGTCGTTCGGCAAGGGCGAGGGACCCGCCGGCAAGTTCATCAACGACCTGGCGCGAATGGACGCGCTCATCCATGTCGTCCGCGCCTTCGACGACGAGTCCGTGCCTCACCCCGAGGTCACCGTCGATCCCGACCGGGATATCGCCACGATGGATCTCGAACTCGCCTTTGCCGACCTTGCAATCATCGAAAAGCGCCTGCAACGGCTCGAAACCGAGCTGCGCTCGCTGAAGCCCGGCGAACGCGACGCGCTCCAGCGGACCAGGGATGTCCTGCTACGGCTCAAGGCAGGGCTCGAACAGGAAACGCCGATCCGCGAGCTCGGACTGACGGACGAGGACCGGAAGGCGCTCGAAGGGTCGCAGTTCCTCACCTGGCTGCCGATGCTCATCGTCGTGAACATCGGTGACGCCGACTTGCCGAAGCGTCCCGGGCTTGAACAACAGTTCCGCGAAAAGTACCGGAGGCCCGGTCGCGACGTGGCCGTCTTCTGCGGGAACTTCGAAATGGAGCTCAACGACCTCTCCGATGAGGAAGCCACCGAGTTCCGCGAATCCGCCGGCGTCACCGAAAGCGGCATGGCAAATGCCATCCGCATGAGCTACGAGCTCCTCGGCCTCATCAGCTTCCTGACCGCCGGGCACGACGAGTGCCGCGCCTGGACTGTGGAGGAAGGTGCCACGGCCCCCGAAGCCGCCGGCAAGATCCATAGCGATCTCCGCCGCGGATTCATCCGTGCCGAAGTCATCAAGTTCGAGGACCTCATCGCGTGCGGCAGCGAAGCCGAGGCTCGCAAGAAGGGCCTCCTCCGCACCGAGGGCAAGCAGTACGTCGTCCACGATGGCGACATCCTCAACATCCTCTTCAACGTCTGACCGCCGCGCCCATTCGCCCTTTCGCACTTCGCCCTTTCGCCGAAAGCGGTGGTAGACTGCCCTTCCGGGCATATGTTCACCCATCTACACACCCACACCGAGTACTCGCTGCTCGATGGCATGAGCAAGATCGCGCCTCTCATGGACCGCGTGAAAGCCCTCGGCCAGGACGCCATCGCCATGACCGACCATGGCGCGATGTACGGGGCAATCGATTTCTACCGCGAGGCGACCGCACGCGGAATCAAGCCGATTATCGGGCTCGAAGCGTACGTCGCCCCCGGCAGCCGCCATTCGCGCGAAAAGAGCGAAGGCTCGCCTTATCACCTCGTGATGCTCGCCCGCAACCTGGCCGGCTACAAGAACCTCATCGCCCTCGTCACGAAGGCCAACCTCGAGGGCTACTACTACAAGCCCCGCATCGACCGCGAACTGCTCGAACTCCACCACGAAGGCATCACCGTCCTCAGCGGGTGCCCATCCAGCGAGTTCCATCGCAAAATCCAGGACGGCGACCGCGATGGCGCGATCAGGGTCGCCAATTACTATCGCGACCTCTTCGATGGCCACTACTACCTCGAAGTGCAGGACCACGGCGACGAGAAGTTCACGAAGCTGAACGCCATGATCGCCGATATCGGCCGCGAGATGGGCGTCCCCGTCGTTGCCACGAACGACAGCCACTACACGCTCCCAACCGAAGCAGAGGCCCACGACGTACTCCTCTGCATCGGCACCAACGCCACCGTCGACCAGCAGGGACGCTACAAGTTCGATGGCCACGGCTACCACGTGAAGAGCGAAGACGAGATGCACCAGCTCTTCCCCCAGGAGTTCCTCGACAACACGATGCTGGTGGCGAAGGATATCGACCTCGACCTCCACTTCGACCGTCAACTCCTCCCCGAACCACCCGTCCCGCCAGGGCGCACGAGCGAGGACTACCTCGAAGAGATCTGCTTCCGCGGGCTCCGCAACCGCTTCGAAAATCCCTCGGCCGAGCTCGAACAGCGGCTCTCCTACGAGCTCGACGTCCTGAAGCAGACCGGCTTCACCGACTACATCTTCGTCGTGAAAGAGATCGCCGATTTCGCCCGCAAAGCCGGCATCAAGATGGGTGTCCGCGGCTCCGCTGCCGCCTCCATGGTCCTCTACGTCCTCGGTGTCACCGACATCGACCCCGTCGCCAACCGGCTCGTCTTCGAGCGCTTCCTCAATATCGAGCGCCGCGAAATGCCCGATGTCGACTTCGACTTCGCCGACGACCGCCGCGACGAGATGATTCGCTTCGCCTACGAACGCTACGGGCAGGACCGGGTGGCCCAGATAATCACCTTCGGGACGCTCGGCGCCAAGGCCGCCATCCGCGACGTTGGCCGGGCACTCGGCATGTCCTACGCCGAAACCGACCGTGTCGCCCGCCTCGTGCCCAACGCCCTCCACATCACCCTCGCCGACGCACTCGAAACCTCGGAGATGAAGGAGGCCTACGAGGCGGACCCGAAGGTGCGCAAATTGGTCGAAACCGCCCGTCAGCTCGAAGGCGTGTCGCGCCATGCGAGCACCCATGCCGCCGGCGTCGTCATCTCGCGCGACCCGCTCGTCGAGTACGTTCCCTTGCAGCGCCCGAACCGCGGCGACGAGTCCAGCATCCCCACCACCCAGTTCGCCATGGAACAGGTCGCGAAGATCGGGCTGCTGAAGGTCGACTTCCTCGGGCTCTCCAACCTGACCATCCTCCAGCACGCAGTCGACCTCATCCGCGAGACAACGGGCGAAGAGCTCGACCTCTGGAAGATCCCCGATGGCGACCCCAAAGCGATGGAGATGCTCGCACGGGGCGAGACGTTCGGCGTCTTCCAGCTCGAGTCCGCCGGGATGCGCCGCTACGTCCAGGACCTCCAGCCCACGAACATCTCCGACCTCTGCGCCATGGTCGCCCTCTACCGTCCGGGCCCCATGCAGCAGATCCCGCGCTTCATCGATGGCAAGCACGGCCGGGTCGAGATCACCTATCCTCACCCCGCACTGGCCGAGATCCTCGACGAGACCTACGGCGTCATCGTCTACCAGGACCAGGTGCTCCTCATCGCCCGCCAGTTCGCCGGCTACTCCCTCGGCCAGGCCGACATCATGCGCAAGGCCATGGGTAAGAAGAAGGCCGAGATCATGGTCGCCGAGCGTGAGCGGTTCATCTCTGGCGCAATGGAGAAGGGCTACAGCGCCGGGGAAGCGGGAGCCGTCTTCGACCTCATTGAACCGTTCGCCGGCTACGCCTTCAACAAGGCGCACTCATGGAGCTACGGCAACATCGCCTACCAGACCGCCTACCTCAAGGCGAACTACCCCGTCCAATACATGACGGCGCTCCTTCAGCTCACCAAGAGCGCTCCCGACACCTATGCTCGCATCGCAACCGCCGTCGCCGAGTGTTCAAAACTCGGGATCGAAGTGCTCCCTCCCGACCTCAACGCCAGCTTCGACAATTTCGCCGTTGAGCGGCGGCAGGACGGTTCGCTGGCAATCCGCTTCGGGCTCGGCGTCATCAAGAACGTCGGATCGAGCGCCTGCGAGGGGATCATCGCCGAGCGCGAAAAGAGCGGCCCGTATCGCGACGTTGAAGACTTCTGCAAACGGGCAGACCTCTCGGGAGCGAATAGCCGGACACTCGAGCACCTGGTGAAAGCCGGCGCACTCGACCTCCTCGGCGACCGCGGAACGCTGCTCATGAACAGCGAGAGGCTCATTACCCTCGCCCGCAAGGAGCGCGAACTCCGGGAGAGCGGCCAGGCGACCATGTTCGATCTCTTCGGCGGCCAGGCCGATACCCCCCTTCCCGCCCTGGAACTCGACCACTCACCGGCACGCAAGGAAGACATGCTCGCCTGGGAGAAGGAGCTCCTCGGCGTCTACGTCTCTGAGCACCCGTTCCGGGCGGCCGCGCAGGGGATCGCCGCCTACACGACCCACGAACTGGCCGAAATCACGGCCGAGCTGGCCGGGCAGAACGCCACCGTCGCCGGTCTCATCACCCGTGTCCAGGCCCGGACGACGCGTGACGGCCGGAAGTTCTACATCGCCGACCTCGAAGACCTCTCGGCCACGCTCGAACTCACCGTCTGGAACGACACGCTGGAACTCACGGGCGAGGAGATGTGGGTGGAAGGGAATGTCATCCTCGCCTCCCTCGAAGTCCGCGACCGTGGCGACCGGCTCAACGTCAACGTTCGCAAGGCGGCACCCTACGACCAGACAGAGGGTCGTGTGGTGGGGTTCGCGCCCGAGCAGTGGCAGGTCGAACAGCCGAAACAGCGCAAGCAACCAGCGAAAACGGAGCAGCAGGCGCAACGTCCCGGAACCGGCTCCGCGAGCCCAATAGCCGCCAGTGTGACGAACGGGGCCAACGGCAATGGCCGCGCGCCCGCCAATGCGCCCGTCCCGGCAGCCACTGCCGAGGCCGCTCGACCCGGTGTCATCCCCCCGGTGAGCGGCGACACCGCGCGGCTCGTGGTAACCATCTACGAGACCGAGGACGTGATGGCCGACGAAGGCCTCCTCCGCGCAGTGGTCGGGATGTTGAAGTCCGCACCCGGGAGCGACGACGTGCGGCTCGTCGTCCACGACACGGCTGGCCTGGAAACAGAGTTCGACCTCCCGCACGCAGCAGTCACGGAGGAACTCGCCCACAGCATCCGGAAGGTGCTTCGCCAGAACGGGCAGGTGAAGCTGACCGGCGCACGGATGGTTGGAGCGGCATAGAACACCCCTGGCCGCCGAATCCCCCCATCGTGTAGCAACGCCGGGGAGCCGGAAGAGCCATCGCGGCCCGGCCGCCCGCACACCCCCTTGTCAGCCCGCCGCCAAACCTGTCAGGATCGAAGAAATGCAAGACGAGATATTCCGAGAGATCGCCGAGGCGCTGGAAAAGCATGAGCCCGTCGTGCTTGCCACCGTCGCACGGACACGTGGTTCGACCCCCAGGAAGCCCGGCGCAAAGATGGTCGTCCGGGGCGATGGCTCGTTCTTCGGGACCATCGGTGGCGGCTGCGGCGAAGCCGAGGTGTGGCAGGAAGCGATGGCCGTACTCGATGACGGGAAGGCCCGCATTGTCACCGTCGACCTCACCGAGCCGACCGATGGCGAGGACAAGATCTGCGGTGGCGTCATGGATATCTTCGTGGAGCGCCTCGGATAAGAGCGCCGGCCGCTCCTGTTCCCGCCTCCGCATTCCTTAGCCGCCGGTAAAGCAGCGAGCGTTTGCGGGAAGGCAATTTCCTGTACCATGAGAGCGTGGCCACGGAGAGCCGGGGCCGGAAGAGAGTCAGGTTATGTTTGGTTCGCTTGGAGCACCCGAGCTCATCATCATCGGCGTCATCGTCATCCTCCTTTTCGGCGTGGGGAAGCTGAGCGGCCTCGGCAAGGACCTTGGCAGCTCGGTGAAAGAGTTCCGCAAGGCGATCAAGGATGAGGACGAGCAGCCAACACAGGTGCAGACACAGGTCCAGCCACCGCAGCAGCAGTACGTGCCGCCGGCGCAGCAACCCCAGCAGCAGTTCGCACCACCTCCGCCGCCTCCACCCGCCCAGGGCGACGCGCAGAACAAGAATATCTTCTAGCGCACCCCCCAACGAAGACCATCTGAACGCCCCGTCCCTCATTCAGAAGGACGGGGCGTCCCCGTTTGCTGCGGTGGCATAGAACGCCACCGAATCGCGCCTCGAGAGCTGGCCCGGTCAGGCTCACGGCAGCCACAACGATTGGCGATAGCCCTGTGCCTCCGCCCCCCGGCACGGTAGACTGAGCACTCCGGGCAACTGGCGACACGCGGAGCACCGCGGGGGAGCCCGGTCTCACCAGCATGGCCGCTCGCCTGGGCCGAAAGCACCGGCGCATACCCGCTTCCGGCTGCTTTTCGCGATCACCCGGCGAAAGGACTCCCTTCATGCGCGCACTCCTCGGCGTCTACGACAAGACCGGTATCGACAGCTTCGCTCGCGGGCTCACCGAACTCGGCTGGCAGATCTCATCCACCGGCGGAACCTACAACACCCTCGTCCAGGCTGGAATCCCCGTCGGCAAGGTCGAAGACCTCACCGGCTTCCCCGAAATGCTCGATGGCCGCGTGAAGACACTCCATCCCGCCGTCCATGGAGGCATCCTCGCGCGCCGCGATCTCCCGGCCCACCTCGAAGCACTCCGGCAGCACGACATCGAACCGATCGACCTGGTCGCCTGCAACCTCTACCCGTTCTATGCCACGGTCACCAGGCCCCGAGGCGTTTCGCTCGCCGAAGGAATCGAGAACATCGATATCGGCGGCCCGACGATGTTGCGAGCCGCCGCAAAGAACCACGACAGTGTCGTTGTTGTCACCGACCCGGCCGATTACGAACCGATACTGCAGGCACTGCGGTCGGGCGGCGTCGGCGAACAGATGCGCCGCCAGCTCGCATGGAAGGCCTTCCAGCATGTCGCCAGCTACGACAGCGCAGTCGCCGAGTGGCTCTGGAGCCATGGCGCCGATGGCCTGCCGAACGATGCATTCCCGCCTGCCCTCAGCATCCCCATGGAAGTCGCCCAGGAGCTCCGCTACGGCGAAAACCCCCACCAGGCGGCCGCGTTCTACATCGACCGGTCACTCCGCGAGCACGGCCGCGGGGGTATCGCCACTGCCATCCAGCATCACGGCAAGGAGATGTCCTACAACAACTATCTCGACGCCGATGCTGCATGGAATGCTGTCAACGACTTCGCCGATCCCACCTGCGTCGTCGTGAAACACACGAACCCCTGCGGGGTCGCGAGTCGCGACGACATGCTCGAAGCCTACCGCCTCGCCGTCCGCGCCGACCCAACGAGCGCGTTCGGCGGCATCGTCGCCTTCAACCGCGAGGTCGATGAGGCCCTGGCCCGTGAGCTCCGCGAGTTCCGTAACCCCAACGACGGCGAGACGCGGATGTTCTACGAGATCGTCGTCGCGCCCGGCTACACCGAGGCCGGGCTTGCAACGCTCCGGGGAAAATCAAAGGACCTCCGCATCCTCCAGGCCGAACCGCACAAACCAGGTGGCCGCTCCTACCGCCAGGTCGGCGGTGGGTGGCTGGTGCAGGAGAGCGACGACCGCCGCCCCGAGGACATCGAATTCAAGCTCGTGACCACTCGTGAGCCTTTGCCGGAGGAGCTCGCGGATGCGAAGTTCGCCTGGCGCTGCGTGAAGCACGTCAAGAGCAACGCCATCACCATCGCCAAAGACAATCGCCTCCTCGGGATGGGAAGCGGCCAGCCGAATCGCGTGAAGTCAGTCGAGATCGCCATGGAGAAAGCCGGCCCCGAGGTACAGGGCTCGGTCCTCGCGAGCGACGCTTTCTTCCCCTTCGCCTGGAACGACTCCATCGAGAAGGCCTGCCAGGCCGGTGTCAAGGTCATCGTCCATCCCGGAGGCTCCATGCGAGACCAGGATGGGATCGACTGCTGCAACAAGTACGGTGTCACCCTCCTCCTCACCGGGATCCGCCACTTCCGGCACTAGAAAACGCCAGGTGCAGAGCCCGCCCTGTTGCCCGCGTGCCGGCGCCAGCAAACAATGCCGGGTACAACCCGGTCAGGACTCTGCTCATGCATTTCACCTCTGAGAGCACCGAACAGGGCGTCACGGAGCGCGCGTTCGAACTCGAAGTCGCGGGCGAGCGGGTGCCCGGCATCCTCTGGACACCCGGCGACGCGATCTCGCCACGCCCCCTCATCCTCATGGGCCATGGCGGCACGCAACACAAGCGCACCGAGACGCTCCTCGCCCGGGCACGGACATTTGTCCGGCGCCAGCGCTGGGCGGTGGCCGCTATCGACGCCCCGAACCACGGCGACCGAACCACACCCGAGGCGAATGCAGCCGCCAGGGCCTCCCTCGAAGCACGCATCGCATCGGGTACGCGGCAGGTCGATGCGGAGTTTGCACACCGGATGGAGCAGCAAATCACCCGGGCGGTGCCCGAATGGCGTGCCACGCTCGACGCACTTCGTACGGTCCCCGGGGTTGGCGATGGACCGGTTGGCTACTGGGGTGTCTCGATGGGCACATCCGTCGGCGTACCCCTCGTCGCTGCCGAACCACGGGTGCGGTGTGCGGTATTTGGCCTCAACGGCCTTCGCCCTGGCATGGATGCAATGGGAGCACTGGCAGCCAGCATCACGGTCCCCATCCTCTTAGTTTTCCAGTGGCACGACGAACTGGTAACGCACGAGGCCGGGCTCGCACTCTTCGACACCTTCGGTTCAAAAGAAAAGACGATGCACATCAATCCCGGGAGCCATGTCGCTATCCCTGCCCACGAGCGCGAGGCGTTCGAACACTTCTTCCTCCGCCACCTCGGCCCGGGTCCGGCGTAGAGACCCCGGTCACATCCCCTGCCGATCTTTGTGGTTCAATGGACTGGTGGATCAACAACGGCCGGCTGAAGGAGACGTGCAACTCGAGCCGCCGAAAGTGAAGAGCCACGAGGTCGTCCCGGCCCCCGAAGACACGTCGTACCTCGCCTACATCGCCTCCGCCCTGATTGTCGCCGTCGCGGGCGGATTCCTCCTCGCGGTCGTCCTCCCCCTCGCCGAGACAGGTATGTTCTGGGCCGATCGGGTCCCCCACCTCATCCAGGCGCACGGATGGGCGCAGTTGCAGGGCTGGGCGGGCCTGTTTGTCGCCGGTATGGCCATGCGCCTCATCCCGCGCTTCGCGGGCTGCCAGCCGATTCCCGAACGCGTGACCGTGCCCGTCCTCGTCCTCCTCGTCAGCAGCGTGGTGGTCCGCACCATTGCCGCACCGTTCATCTTCGGGACAACCGGAGAAGTGCTCGTCGTAGCTGCCGCCCTGCTTGGTGCCGCGGGCACGCTCGCCGTTTCCGCCACGCTCCTCCGCACACTCTCCCGGGGGCGGCGGAAGCAGGAGCCGTGGCGCTACTTCGCCTTCGCAGGAGCCACGTGGTGGGCCGTCTGGGCGGTGTTCATCCTCAGCGCCGGCTTGAAGTCGGTCTCTAACGACCGGTATGTTCCCTACAACCTCGATGACGCGCTAACCTGGATCGTCATCCTCGGCCCCATCGGCAACTTCGTGATGGGCGTGCAGAGCCGCTCGGTACCGGTCTTTTTCGGCCGGAAGACACCGCCGATGCGGCGGGCCCTGCCTCCCGGCATCGCCCTCAACCTTGGCGCGGCGCTCATTGCCCTCTCGCTTGCACCATTCAGCTCCGAGCTAAGCTTCCGCCTCGAAGGGGCGGGGTTGCTCCTCGGCGGCATCGCACTCGCATGGCTGGCACCCCTCGCCGGCTCAGGCTGGGGCAAGGCGAGCAGGTTGCGCCCACGCGCCCGCTCAGCTTCGCGTTACGTCCTTGGCGCCAACCTCGCGACGATTGCGGGGGGAGCCTGCCTGGTCTGGGCGGGCGCCCACACCACGTGGAGCGGGGCGTTCGAAGCCTATGGCTTCCGCGATGCCGCCCGCCACGCCTTTGGCCTCGGGATGATGACGATGCTCATCTTCGGCATGGCCCAGCTCGTTGCACCGATGTTCGCGCTCGAACGCGCCGAGGCACGGCCCGCCGCCCTCCACGACCGCCTGCCGTTCTGGCTGCTCATCGCCGCCATCATCCTGCGGATGACTGCTGGTCTCCTCGCCGGCCATGTCGATATCAACGCCCGGATGCACACCGCCGCGCTCGCCGGCACCCTTGGCTGGCTGGCAATCATCCTCTTCGCGGCCACCGTCTCACGCGCCATCCGCAACCAGCCGCGCATGAAAGCCATCCTCTACGGCCAGGCGAAACCGAAACAGTAAGCCCGCCTCCGTGCCCTGCCACCCGTGCGGCCGGCAGGTGCGATGTGGCAGCCTCCGGGGGCGCCCTGGCGGCCCGCTTACCGGTTCTGCCAGCTGGCCGGGCGCTTTTCGAGGAAGCTGTTCATGCCCTCCTGGCCATCGGCGGTCTGGCTCGCCGATGCCATCACCTCCACCGCGTAGGCATACGCTTTCGGCTGATCCATGTCGACCTGGGCATAGAAACTCGATTTCCCGAGCCCCTTCGACATCGCACTCCCGCGCGTCGCGCGCCTCAAGAGATCCAGCGTCTCGGCTTCGAGCTCCTCGAGTGCCACCACCCTGTTCACCAGTCCCCAGCCGAGCGCCGTCGAGGCATCGATCGTGTCGCCGGTCAGCGACATCTCGAGCGCACGCTTGCGGCCGATATTCCGGCTCAGCGCCACCACCGGTGTATGGCAGAACAGCCCGCCCTTGCCACCCGGAACGGCGAACCCGGCGTTGTCCGAACATACCGCGAGGTCGGCACTCGCGACGAGCTGGCACCCCGCCGCCGTGGCCAGCCCGTGGACCCGCGCAATGACCACCTGCGGGATCTGCTGCATCAGCGTCATCAACTCGGTGCACGTCCCCAGGAGACGGCGCATCTCGGGCAGGTTCGAACCCGACATGTCGGCAAAGTCGTGCCCGGCAGAGAACACCGGCCCGTTTGCAGCGAGGATGACCCCGAGTGCATCACTCTCGCCTGCCTCCCGGAACGCATGGATGAGCTCGCGCATGTGCGCCATCGAAAGCGCGTTGCGGCGCTCGGGACGGTTCATCGTGATGGTGATGTAGTTGCCATCGCGTTCGCTGAGGATGTTCTCGTATGCCATACCAGGGCCTCCTCGCGGCATTCTACCCCTCGCGCGGCGAGACTCCCCACCGCCGCCGCCTTGCCGTTCGGTCCCGCTACTGCTGCGCCCGTGCGAGCGTCACCTGCATACCCTTCGCCGCCCCGTTCCGCGAGATAGTCAGCGAGACGCGATCCCCAGGCTTGTGGCCGTTGAGCGCCTCCGCGAGAGACGACTCGGTGTCGAGGCTCTTGCCGTCGAACTTCGTGATGATGTCGCCCGTCTGCAGCCCCGCCTCGCTCGCCGGTGAGCCGGTCAGTACCTGCGTAACGACCATTCCGTGCTGTTCCGTGGTCTGCAGGCGTTGGGCCAGGGCAGGTGTCAGTGGCGTGTACGAGACGCCAAGCAACGGGTGCGCGACCTTGCCATCCTTCACCAGTGCATCGGCGATCGGGCGCGCCGTTGCGAGGGCGATCGAGAACCCGATGTTCTGGGCCGCCACGCCCGGCTCGGCCTGCCCGGCAACGAGCGTGTTGATACCGACCACCTCGCCATCGAGGTTGATGAGCGGACCACCGGAATTGCCAGGGTTAATGGGCGCACTCGTCTGGATGAGGTTGAAGAGGAAAGGCCCGGCACTGTTACTGCCGTCGCTGGCCGGCTCCTGCACCGTCCGGCCAATGGCACTCACCACGCCCGCCGACACGGTTGGGCCACCGGGCAGTGCGAGCGCGTTACCAATCGCTACCACCCAGTCGCCGGGTTCGAGCTTCGAAGAATCGCCGAGCGCAGCCACCGGGAGGTTGTTCCCATCGATTTTCAATACGGCAAGGTCGGTCTGCGGGTCGGCGCCAACCAGCGTCGCCTTGAAAACCCGCCCGTCCGTCAGCGATACCTCAAGCCCGCTTGCCCCCTCGACCACGTGGTTGTTGGTGAGCACATGTCCCGCGGAATCGTAGATCACACCGGATCCCACTCCAGCCGGCACCGTCGCCTGCCCGAACTGCCCGATCTGCACCTGCTCGTTCGTTACCTGCACCACCGCTGGCTCGACCTTCTTCACCACCGGCGCGAACGACGGCAACCCGCCATGGGCCGAACCCGCGACAGCCGCCTGCGACGTCGCCGTGGTGCTGGCCGCTGCTGCCGGAGTACCTGCTGTCCCGGCGTGGCTGTTCGTATTCGAGTCGCTGCACGCCGCCGCCCCGCCGAGCGCGAGGCCGAGACAGGCAACGATGGGGGCGATGCGGCGCATCGTGTTCGAGCGGAGAAAGACATGGCGGTACATGCTTCGAGCCTAGACACCGGTCGTATCGAAATGCGCCACCACGGTCCCTTCTCCTGTGTCGGCCGTCTTGCAGCCGCCGCTCTTTACCGGGGTAGAACCCCGCACCGAGGCAAGACCTGCCGTGCCACCACCGGCTCGACACTGTAGGATTCGTAGTTACGTAAACGTTCATGATCTATCCGGAGAGGACCTGTCCATGGAGATCGATCGCGTTATCCGCGTCGATATGACCGCGAAAACGATTACCGAAGAGACCGCACCGGCAAGCTGGCGACTGCTCGGCGGGCGCGCGCTCACCGCTCAACTCCTGCTCGATGAAACCGACCCGCGCTGTCACCCGCTGAGCCGCGAGGCAAAGCTTTTCATCGTTCCCGGCCTCCTCGGCGGTACAGCCGTAACCACGAGCGGGCGGACGAGCTTCGGCTTCAAGAGCCCGCTTACGGGCGGAACAAAGGAATCGAACTCCGGCGGCCAACTCGGCCACCGCCTGGCACGGCTCGGGATCAAGGCGATCATCATCGACGGTGCGAGTGACGATGGCTGGTACCGTCTCGATATCGACCAGCACGGCGTACGGCTTTCCAGGGCCGATGACCTCGCGGGCCGCTCCAACTACGACCTCCACCGAGAGCTCGTCGGCGAGGCACTTGCATCTCGTGCCGCCGCCACCATCGGCCCTGCCGGCGAACACCGCCTCGCGGGAGCATCCGTCGCCATCACCGACCCCGAGGGCCGCCCAACGCGCCATGCCGCTCGTGGAGGACCAGGCGCAGTCATGGGCGCCAAGGGCCTCAAGGCGATCATCGTCGATGATACCGGCGCTCCCCGCATCGTCCCGAGCGAACATCCCGACGAGTACCGCCAGGAAGTCGTGAAGTTCTCAAAGATGATCCTCGAGGACCCGCGCACCCATAACCTGAGTAAGACCGGTACCGCCGGCGTCATCAAGTTCGTCAACCGCGACAACATCCAGTCGATGCCCACACGCAACCACCGCCACGGGACGTGGAGCCTTGCCGACACCATCTCCGGGCAGCATATCGATGAGCTCGGGCAGACACGGGGAGGCAAGATGCTGCCCTGCATGGCCGGTTGCATCATCAAGTGCGCCATCCTCTTCAACGATGAGGCCGGGAACCACGTGACAACCGCCCTCGAATTCGAGACCATCGCCCTCCTCGGCTCGAACTGCGAGATCGGCCCGGCCGATGCAGTCGCCCAACTCGACCACATGTGTGACGACATCGGGCTCGATACCATCGAACTCGGCAACGCCGTGGGTGTCGCGATGGAAGCCGGAGTGCTCCCCTGGGGCGATTGGGAGGGCACGAAGAAGTTGCTCGAAGAGGTGCGCTCGGGCACGCCCCTCGGCCGGATTATCGGCAACGGCGCAGCGCATGTAGCGAAGACCTTCGGCATCGACCGCGTCCCTGTCGTCAAGGGGCAGGGCCTGCCCGCCTGGGAGCCCCGTACGCTCAAGGGCATGGGCCTCACCTATGCCACGAGCCCCCAGGGGGCCGACCATACCGCCGGCATGGTGACCGCCCGCGGCGCCACCGCCGAGACGCTCGTGAAGCAGAGCCGCCACGAACAGCTCGTCATGATGGCCATCGATTCGGCCGGTGTCTGCCAGTTCTCCAACGCCCTCCCCGGCGACATCGCCCAGTTCGTCGGCCGCCGCTTCGGCGTCGACTGGGACGACGAGGCGGTACTCGCAATGGCCCGCGCCGGGATCAAGGCCGAGCGCGAATTCAATCGCCGCGCTGGCTTCGGCAAAGGGGACGACCGCCTCCCTCAGTGGATGCTCGACGAACCGCTGCCCCTCCCCGATGGTCCCGCTGTATTCGACATCGATGATTCGCTGATCGATGCCGTCTGGGGCGACTTGTAGCAAGCGAGGCGTTCTCCGCGCACCAGGCGCGATAGACACCCCGGCAATCTCCGGGACAACCCGCGGGACCCGGCTCAGAACTCAGCTTTCGGTCGCCACGAGCGACTGCTCCGTCAGCCGGCTCCAGCGGTTCGTCGTGAAGATGTCCTCGTCAATGGGGCTCCGTTCACCCAGGGCAAGCCGGTGGCCCGCAACCGCACCGATCATCGCCGCATTGTCCGTGCAGAACTTGATCGGCGGGATACGCACCGGAACCGGGCACCTGCGAACCAGCTCCTCGCGCAGCCGTTGATTCGCGGCCACCCCGCCCGCCACCAGCACCTCGGCCGCCCCCAGCTCCCGCGCCAGCCGCGACGTCTTCCCCGCGAGGACGTCGACGACCGCCTCCTGGAACTCCCAGGCGATCTCCGGCATCCCGTACTTCCCATCGCGGACCACGTGCAGCACCGCCGTCTTCAACCCGCTGAAGCTGAAGTCGAAGGTCCCCGGCATCCACGCCCGGGGCAGGTCGAGCGCCGACTTGCCGCCTTCGAGTGCCGCCTTCGCCACGTGCGGCCCCCCCGGGAACGGCAACCCGAGCAGCCGCCCAACCTTGTCGAACGCCTCGCCCGCGGCATCGTCACGCGTCCCGCCAAGCCGCTCGTACTGCCCGTGCGACCGCATCAGCACGAGATCGGTGTGCCCGCCCGAAACCACCAGGCAGAGCGCCGGGAACTTCGGCTCCGGGCCCTCCACGAGCCAGTTCGCGTAGATGTGCCCCTCGAGGTGGTTGACCCCAAGGAACGGCAACTCGCGCCCATAGGCGATCGCCTTCGCCGCGTTGAAACCCACGAGCAACGACCCCGCCAGCCCCGGCCCGCGCGTCCCTGCCACCGCATCGATGTCGTCGAGCGTGCACCCGGCCGTCTCGAGCGCTTCGACGATCACCGGGATGATTTTGAGGAGGTGCTGGCGGCTCGCTACTTCCGGGACGACCCCGCCGTATTTCGCATGAAGGCCAACCTGGCTCGCCACCACCGACGACCGGGCTACGCGGCCGTCCACAACCACGGCTGCCGCCGTCTCGTCACATGAAGATTCGATCGCCAGGACATTCATCCTTCCAGTAGACAGGGCCATACCGCCGAGTGACAAGTGGCGCACCACCGCACGCTTACGCGTCACGTGCATACGAGGGAAATCCCCGGTTCATGCACGTGGTCTCCCGCCCGATACCTCGCCTGCCGGCATCGTGTGCGGCCATCCCACCGGCTGCACCATCCCGCATCGTGGTGGATGGGGCACCCGACCCGGACCGGGCGCCTTGTCCGGCGGTGGGCGAACACCCCGGCGTGCTCGCCCCCCGCCGCTTCTGCCGCGAATACCCTCAATGTACGACCGCTCGACCCTTCAAACGCGGGTCTCCCCGTCTTTGCGGACACATCATCCGGGCGCGACGATGCGAACATGGCAGATATCTATGACGTGACGATCATCGGCGCGGGGCCAACGGGCCTCTTCACCGCGTTCTACGCTGGCCTTCGCGACATGCGCACGAAGATCATCGAGGCACTTCCCGAGCCCGGCGGCCAACTCGCCGTCCTTTACCCCGAAAAGCTCATCTACGACGTGCCCGGCCACCCGAAGATCCTCGCCAAGGATCTCGTCTCCCAGCTCATGGCCCAGCTCCACCTCTTCGAACCGACGATGATCTTCGATGAGCGCATCGAGACCCTCACCCGCGCCGTCGCCAGCGACGGCGAAGAGATCTGGCGCCTTGGCACCCCGACGACCGCCCACTACAGCCGCACCGTGGTTGTCACGGCCGGCGTCGGCGCCTTCGTCCCGAACAAGCTCGAAAAACCCGGCGTCGACCAGTACGAGGGCAACGGCGTCTATTACTTCGTCAACGACAAGCGCCCGTTTCGTGGAAAGATACTCCTCATCGTCGGCGGGGGCGATACCGCCTTCGACTGGTGCCTCAACCTCAAGGACTGGGCAAACGAGATCACGCTCATCCACCGCCGCGACGGCTTCCGCGCCCACGAATCGACGATCGCTGCAGTGCGGGCTGCCGGCATCCCCATCCGTACCTTCTGGGAGATCAAGCGTGTCATGGGCGAAGGCCGCGTCCAGCGCGTCACCATCTACGATAACCGCACCGGCGAAGAGGAAGAGATGGATGTCGACGCGGTGCTGGTCAACATCGGCTTCAAGGCCGCCCTTGGTCCCATCAATAGCTGGGGCCTCGAGATGGCCGATGTCCGCCACGTCCGCACCAATGGCTTCATGGAGACGAATCTCCCGGGCGTCTACGCTGCCGGGGATATCGCGTCGGTCGACGGTTCAGAGCCGCTGAACCTCATCGTCACCGGCTTTGCCCAGGCGGCGATTGCTGCCAACGCCGCACGCCGCTTTGTCCATCCCGGCGAGCGCCTCTTCCCCGGGCATTCGAGCGAGCTCAAGCTCCGCTGAGTTCCCACTGGTGCACGATGTGTACCGCTGCCGCACCCGCTTCCCTTCCCCTGTAAAGCCAGGCCAATGCACCGGTCACCGGGCCTTACCTCCCGCGGTCCATGGGCGAATCTGCATCCCCCTCGATTCGCGCCATCTCCTGGCCTCTCAGAACTGGAGGATGAGCCTCCGAAACCGTTCCAGGTACCGCCCGTCCGCCGATTTCCAGGTCTCCCGCGCGAACTCGACGAACTCCGACCGATTCGCAAACTGCGTCGCATGCGCGGTGAGCGCGTCGATCTTCGTGTCAAGCTCCGCCGTGATGTCAACGTCGAAGTTGGGCTGGTTCGAATTCCAGAGCAGCACTTCCCGGACCTTGTGGGGTTCGAGGCCCTCTTCGAGATGCTCGGGAAAGTTGAGGTGATCACGGGCCGTCGGGTAGATCGCATCGAGTGCCGCCGTGCCCGTTACCCGGTGGTCAGGGTGATTGATGAAGCTGTCCGCAATGATGATGTCACTCGGATCATGTGTCAGGACGGTATGCGGCCGGATCCGGCGGATTTCCCGCACCAGCTGCCCCAGGAACCGCCGGTCGTACACCAGCTCGCCGTCTTCGTTGCCGAGAAACGTCACATCGCTCACACCCAGCCGCCGGCAGGCTTCCCGTTGCTCCTCCTGCCGCAGGGCGATGAGCCGTTCACGCGTCATCGCCCGGTCCTCCGTGCCTTTCGCGCCGTTGGTGCAAACCAGGAAGTGCACCTCCCAGCCGCGCGCCGCAAGCTGGGCCGCGTACCCCGCACAGCCGAAATCACCATCGTCGGGATGGGCGGCGATGACGAGCGCGGTATGGGCGGAGTTGCGATTGGCGCCGGGCATACGACCTGATCGTGCACGCTCGTCTTCGGCCCCGCAAATCGCGGCACGGGAACAGGCCAACCTGAGATTAGCAATCGAACGTTCGAACGCTCCCCGGTGTTCCGAACAAGATTTGACGATAATCCACCCGTATTGCTAAATTGCTGTACGAACATTCGTTCGAGGATGGCGGCTCTATGGCAGACCTCTCCGGCAGGCAGCTTCAGATCCTGGACTTCCTCCGTGCCTTCGTGAGCGACAAGGACTACCCACCGAGCATTCGCGACATCCAGGAGGGCTGCGGGATCAGCTCCACCTCCGTGGTCGACTACAACCTCCGCAAGCTCGAGGAGAAGGGCTACATCCGCCGTGACCGCGAAGTCTCGCGCGGTATCGAGATCCTTGGCTCGCGCGGCCGCCGGCCCCGTGTCATCGAAGTCCCCATCCTCGGCGCTATCGCCGCCGGCCAGCCTATCCCCGTTCCGACGAGCGAACGGTGGACGAATGACGCCGAAGACACCGTCGTCGTCACGGATGACATGATCCGCGGGCGCACCAACGTCTTCGCCCTCCGCGTCAAGGGAACGTCGATGATCGAGGACCTCATCGACGATGGCGACATCGTCTTCCTCGAACCGTGCCAGGCGGCCGAAGATGGCGACAAGGTGGCCGTGTGGCTCAAAGACCGCGGTGAAGTCACCCTCAAGCGCTTCTATCACGAGGGTTCGCGCGTGCGGCTCCAGCCCGCGAACAGCACGATGCAGCCGATCTACACGACTCCCGAGAACGTCGAGGTCCAGGGAAAGTTCGTTTCATCCTTTCGCCCAAGCGCCTGACCGTCGCACCCCCGCCGGGGGTACACTCGGGGGCGGGGGTACTCCCCGTCTGCAATCATGACCGACCCCATCATCAGTGTCCGCAACCTCTCCGTGCGCTACCGCACGAAGGACGATGTCGTCCACGCCGTCGATGACGTCTCCTTCGATCTGCAACGAGGCGAGGTCTACACCCTCATCGGCGAGTCCGGCGCAGGCAAGTCGACCGTCGCGATGTCCATCCTCCGGCTGCTTGCCCCGGCCGCGGAACTGCTCGGCGGCGAGGTGCACTACGCCGGCATGAACCTGCTGGCAATGGACGAGCGCGAACTTCGTGCACTGCGCGGCCGCCGCATTGCCATGATCTTCCAGGACCCCGTTGCTGGCCTCAACCCGGTACTCACCGTCGGTTCCCAGGTTGAGGAGATGCTCACCAGCCACCTCGAGATCGGCAAGAAAGAAGCCAGGAAGCGCGCCCTCGAGATCCTCTACGACGTGGGGCTGTCCGACCCGGCACGTGTCGCGAAGTCGTACCCGTTCCAGCTTTCCGGCGGCATGTGCCAGCGTGTCATGATCGGGATCGCCACAGCACTCGACCCCGAGGTCCTCGTCGCCGACGAGCCGACCAGCGCCCTCGATGTCACCGTCCAGGCACAGATCTTCTATCAGCTCGCACGGCTTCGAGAGTCACGCGGGACATCCATCCTGCTCATCACCCACGATTTCGGTGTTGTCGCCCAGGCGGCGGACCAGGTCGGAGTGATGTACGGCGGGCGCCTCGTAGAAACCGGTGGCGTCGTCGAGATGATGAAGTCGCCGCTCCACCCCTACACGCACGCCCTGCTGGGCACACTCCCCCGCATCAACGAGTCGCAGCATCATCTCGCTGCTATCCCGGGCAGCCCGCCAGAACTCAACGCCCCGGCCGGGCACTGCGCGTTCGCCCCCCGCTGCCTCAAGGCACTGAGCATCTGCAAGAGCGAGCCACCACCACCACTCACCGCGGGCGAGAGCCGAAGCCACCCCGTCGCCTGCTACAACCCCATCTGGCAGGGCTGACCCTGCAGCCTGCTACGAGAGCCGTGGGATCAGCGCCGGCCCGCGGCGGCCGGCGGGCGTGAGAGCTCGCAGAGCCTCATGAGGAGGATGTCGAACGCCACCTCCTCATCCACCTGGCCCAGCTTGTGCGACCGGTCCGCCTCCACGAGATATTCAAAGGCCAGCCGGAGATGGCCACCCTGCAGGCGCCGCGCGCGCCGGATATTGTCGGCCCGCAGTTTCGGATACTTCCCGGCGTTCCCCATCAACCGCCCCAGTTCATCATCGCTTGCCCCACTCTCCAGCCCATCGACCACCGGCACGATCCGCCGGTACCCGTCCATGAGCAGGTAAAGGAGGCCATTGAACTCCTCGCCGTCACGCAGGAGCCGCGCCTTGAACTCGAGCGCCTTCCCCAGGTCCCCGTCGAACACAGCGTCGCGGAAATTAAAGCCGGTAGCGGTCCGCTCTCCCGCGCAAACCCGGTTCACCTCGGCGACCGTCACGTCCTGCCCCGGGCTGTAGAGGGCAAGCTTCCGGAGTTCGCTCGAGATGCTCAGGGTGTCAGCCTGGCAGAGGTTCGCGATGAGCAACGCCGGGTCGCTCTCCTCGGGCATCGTTTCACCGTTCCTCAGCCGCTCCGGGAACTTCCCCGGCCGGAAGCGGATACCAAGCTCATGCGCGCGTTCGCGAACGAAACCGGGTATCTCCTTCGGGTCGATCGCTGCACGGTACTCGTTGAGCACCCCGGGAATCTTCGCCAGCCGCGCCACGAGCTGATTCTGGGGGCTGATGGTCTCCGCGTTCTGGCCGGTTCCATACGGCAGCCCCAGGAAAACGAGGATGGTCGATTCCGGGATCCCTGCCTCGAGCGCTGCGAGGAGCGGCTCCCAACCCTTCGGGGTTGCCGCTTCACCGCGAGTGGCCCGGCGCCCCTGGAACCGCTCAAAGACACGCTCGACCAGAACGAGCCGCATCGGCGAGAGGAACGGCAGCGACATCGCCGCCGCAAGGATCTCGTTCGGCTTCGCATCCCTCCCATCGATGATGTTCTGGTTGCTGTCGAGCATCCCGCTGCCGCCATCAGCAAGCTCCCGCAATTCGCGAAGCCGCTGTTGGATGGCCAGCTCGTTGCCGCCGTAGAGAAGAATGATCACGCTGGTAGCTTACGCGAGGGCTGCCGACAGGGAACGTCGCCGGGCGCCGCTCAATCGGAAAGGAAACACGCCTGGATGCTTGCCGCCAGTTCGGGCGGGCCCTGGAGTTCGCCGACGCGCTCGGCCGGCGCTTCGCCGCGCAAGAACCGGAAAAACCCGGCCGTATCCGTCCGCAGGTAGAGATCGCTCCGGTCAGTGGGCTTGCGTCGGGGGTGGATATGCCCTTCGTGGATGTCGAATGACCAGGTATTACACGTCTCCGAATCCACGATCTCCAGCGTCATCGTCGCGCAGAGTCCGGCCGCCCGTTCGGGGTGGAACGAGAACGCAGGGAGCATCCGGACGGCAAAATCGTGGGTCACGTCCTTCCCCACCTGGTCGGGCGCGATACCACCGAACTGGTCGCGTCCCCATTCGAGGAGGGCGAGCAGGATCGGGCGTACCGTCCAGCCTTTGTCGGTCAGGCTGTATTCCACCCGGGGCGGAAGTTCCCTGAAGTACTTGCGTTCGACGAGGCCATCCGCCTCCAGCCGTTTGAGGCGATCAGAAAGGACGTTGGGAGACATCCCGCCGCAGTTCTCGAGGATGTCGTTGTAGCGGTGCAGCCCGCCCATGAGGTCCCGGAGGATGAGGAGCGTCCAGCGGTCACCGAGCACATCGAGGGCCTGCGCTATCAGGCAGGGGTGGTTGTAGCCCCGCCGTGCTTCGACCATCGCGCTGCGCTGACTCATAGAGCGAACCCCTGCCTTGTTGATGTAAAGATTGATAGCCGGGCTATCTCTAGGACTATTGACTTGATAGCGCCCGGTGCTAGTATTCCCATACAAAAGGCACTACGAAAACACTAGTGCTAGAAGTCACACAGAACAAGCCTAGCCGACTTGCGAAAAGCGAGTCAACCGAGGGAGGACAGCGAGAACCATGGCAGAAGCCACCACCACCCGACCCGCCGCATCCGCCGACGGCCATTTCCATCGCTGGCGCATCGACGAGCCCAGCGGCCCCGTCAGCCAGGGCGTCTGCAAGGAATGCGGCGCCACCAGGACTTTCAAGAACTGGCTCTCCGATGGCGACTTCATCACCAACGAAGAGCACCGCGTCGCAGCCGCCGCCTGATTCCACCAGGGTACTCTCCACCGGCGCGCCCTCTCCCGTGCCGGTCCACTCGCCGCCGCCCCGCTGCTCAAAGCGCGGGACGGCGGTTTCAATTACCCCTCAGATAATCCCCGCGGCCCGGTACCCTTCATACTCCTCGGCGCCCAGGCCCAGCACCTCCCGGTAGACCTCGTCGTTGTGCTCACCCAGGCGCGGGGCGCGCTGGCTCACCGCTCCCGGCGTTCCATTCAACCGCGGGACGATCCCCGGCTGCAGGAGTGCGCCATACACATCACTCTCGACCATAAGCACCTGCTCGCGCGCATCGACATGTGGATCGGCCACCACATCGCTGATTGCGTAAACCTTCGTCGCAGGCACACCAAACCGGTCCAGTTGCTCCTGGCAGGCGGCCAGGGTCCTCGTGCGCACCCATTCTCCCAGGATGGTATGGATCGCGGCGTAGTTCGCCATCAGCTTCGCCCGGGTATCGAAACGCTCATCCTGCACGAGTTCGGGCTGACCGATCGCCGCACAGAGCTTCTCAAAAGACCGCTGCGTGGTGGCATTGATCACGAGGTGGAACCCGTCGGCTGTCTCGAACTGTTCGGCCGGCACCACGCCGGGAAAGTAATTCCCGCTGCGTTCACGGTCGTGCCCGTTGATCCCGAAGCTCGCCGCATGCGTCCCGCTCATCCGCCAGACAGCCTCGTAGAGCGCCATGTCGACATCCTGCCCGGCTCCGGTCTCGTCCCGGTGGCGGAGGGCTACGAGCGCCCCGAACGCAGCGAAGACACCGGCCCCGTAATCCGCCACGAAGTACGCCGGCCGCACCGGCGGGCGGTCGGCGTAGCCGGTGAGACCCGTCATCCCCGCGAAGGCGAGAGCCACCCGGTCGAACCCGGCCCGGTCGCGGTACGGCCCGTCCTGGCCATATCCACTGATGCGCACGACCACGAGCCCCGGATTCGTCTCCCGGAGCGTTGCCGGGGCGAGCCCCCACCGTTCGAGCGTGCCCGGGCGGTTGTTCTCGATGAGCACATCCGACTTGTCGCACAGGCGCCGAAAGAGAAGGCGCCCCTCGGGCCGCTGCAGGTCGAGCGTGATCGCTTTCTGGCCCCGGTTGTCCTGCTCGAAAGAAACGCTGCCGCGGTTCGCCTCACCCGTTCGCGGCGCTTCGACCTTGATCACCTCGGCGCCAAACTCCGCGAACAACGTGGCACAGAACGGCGCAGCAAGGATCTGGCCCGCATTGATCACGCGGAGCCCGGCGAGTGGTCCCCCGGAAGCATTCGTCATCGTGACCCTGGATAATACATATCCAGTGCCACCACGACACTCCCTCAACACCGAGAGCTTCTACGAACGCGTCTACGCCTTCGTCCGCCGCGTACCACCGGGCACGGTGGTAACCTACGGCCAGGTCGCACTCGAGCTGGGGGCGCCCGCAGCGGCCCGGGCAGTCGGCTACGCCCTCCATTTCCTCCCGAAGTCCGGCGTCGAAACCGTCCCCTGGTGGCGCGTGATCAACGCCCGCGGATCCATCTCGCTGAAGGGGCGCGGCCCGGAAGCCGACCGGCAGCGCGCAATCCTCGAACAGGAAGGCATCCCCTTCGACTCGGCCGGCCATGTCGACCTCAACCGCTACCGCTGGTGGCCTCCCGAAACGCCCGGCCGCTGGTGAGCGCCGTGCCCGTGCGCCATCGCTCGAAGGTCACGCTCATTCAATGAGCCGTTTCCGCATGCCGTAGAGCGCCAGCCAGAAGAACCCGGCAGTAGCCACCAGGAGCCAGGCGAGATCCACGAACATCGATGCGTGCAGGTGCCCGCCGAGCAGCCCCCGGTAGAGGTTCACCACGTGCGTCAGCGGGATGAACCAGCCAAGCGCCTGGGCCCACGTGGGGAGTTCATCGAACGGGAAGAAAGCGCCACCGAACCAGAACATCGGGTTCACGATCAGGTTGAAGAAGTAGCTGAACTGGCTCATCGCCCGGGCCAGGCTCGCGAAGCAGATCGCAATCGCGCTGAACAACACCCCCGGGAGCAACGCAAGCGGGATCACCAGCAGGGCAAGAGGCGACTCCACCATGTGCAACCACGGCGTGAGAACGATGGCAACGAGCAGGATGTACGAGGCATTGATCGTCGCGCGCGTCATCCCCCAGAGAATCTCACCGGTGATAACGTCGTCCATGCTCACGGGGGTGGCCATCACCGCCTTGTAGGTGCCCTGCATCTCCAGCTTCACGAAACTTCCCCAGGCGCATTCGAAGATGCTTGCGAACATCGGGAACATCGCGAGCAAACCAGGCGCGAGGAAGGCCACGTAGTCCTGGCCGTTACCGAGTTCGACGAACTGGCCCAGCGTTGGTGGGATCCGAACGGCCCGCAGAAAGCGCTGCATGCCTTGAACCCGGCGCGCCTGGGCTATGTCGCCGAGCGCGTCGCGT
>WBZR01000970.1_pt1 | contig 40093 bp, 30 predicted proteins | sample 5204231 | NCBI WGS metagenome assembly WBZR01 (sample SAMN12412403, study PRJNA552823) | activated sludge metagenome | isolation source: activated sludge from anammox sidestream of wastewater treatment plant... | place: USA: Virginia | collected 2017-08 | reverse complement strand
GAAACTGCGCGAGCGCTCTAATTTGGCGAAGAAGCGAAGCATATGTTGTGTACTCCAAAACTTGAGTGGATTTACGCTGCGGCAGGTGACATCCGCAGCCCCCAGTGAAAGCGGAGATATTAGCGGCTCTCCGAAGTTAGTTCAAGCTGCAAGGCATCGGGGTAGGACGATGCAAAGTTTAGAAGGTCGGAAGGTGTGATGCAAGCGACGAGTGGGAGAGTGGGGAAGTGGGAGAGCGGGAGAGTGGGAGAAGCAGAGAAATTTCACTGTCTCCCGTTCCCCCGCTCTCCCACTCCCCACTCTCATCTTCGCGCCGTTTGTTGCTCGAACCGGTTGGCGCCGCGTTGCAGGAAGCCAATGAACTCCTGCTTATCGCGTGTCAGGCTGGGAAAAACAGCCAGCGTCTTCTCATCAGGAGAGATGATCGCGTAAAGCGGCAGCGCCGCGCTGCCGAACTGGTTCGACTGACGCTCGGCGTTCTTTTCATCTTCGGCCTTATGCTGATCCGTCTCGCGGTCAGTAAAAAGCTCGGCTGCCACAAACCGCTCCATCTCTTTTCTCACCAGCGGGTCTGGAAACATATTCTTCTCCATCCAGCGGCAATTGGTGCAGGTCACGCCAGTGAAGTTGAGGAAAACGGGTTTGTTTTCCGCGCGCGCTTTTTGCAAAGCCGCGTCGTAACTTTCGACCCACGGAGTTTGTGCGCTCTTGGCTCCATCGCCTGAAGCTCCCAAACCCAATGACGCGACGTTCCGCCCGTTGGTCTCTTCCGGCGGCAACCATGCGTCAAGTTCGCCGAGCGGCGCGCCGAATAATCCGGTCAGCAGGTAAAACGTCACGGCGAAGAAGGATGTGGCGAACAGCATTCGCGTCACCCCCAGGCGTTCGACCGGAGTGTCGTGAGGCAGTTGAATTTTACCGAGCAGATAGATCGCCGCCACCAGCGCAATCGCGACCCACGCGGCCAGAACCAGATTGCGCGAAACTGTGTTCCAGCCCCAGACCAGATCAACATTGCTCAGGAATTTGAACGCCGCGCCGATTTCCAGAAATCCCATGACGACTTTCACGCTGTTGAGCCAGCCGCCCGATTTTGGCAGCGACGACAGCAAACGGGGGAAGAGCGCGAACAGGAAGAACGGCAACGCGAACGCTGTCGCAAACGCCAGCATTCCAAGCACGGCCCAGAACCAGTCGCCGCGCGTCGCGTAAATCAACACCGTTCCGACAAACGCCGTCGTGCAGGTGAACGAAGTCAGCGTGAAGGTGATGCCCATCAAAATCGTTGCGAACGTCGTTCCCGCCTGACCCGATTGCGCCTTCGCATCGAGCTTTGAAACCAGTCCGGTCGGAATTTTGATTTCAAACATCCCGAACAGGTTGAGCGCGAAGAGCACGAACAGCGCCGTCAGAAACAAGTTCATCCACGGACTCGCCGCAAGCTTGCTCAATCCGGTCGGCCCCGCCATCGCGGCAAGCGCCAGTCCGAGCGCCGTGTACGTGAAGATGATGCCGGTAGAGAAGAACGCCGCCTGCCCGACAGCCGTCCCACTGGTCTTTTGATCGCGTTTGGTGAAAAACGATACAGTGATCGGGATCATCGGAAAGACGCACGGCGTGAGCAGCGCCAGCAATCCCTGGATGATCGCAAACCACACGAAGCCGAACAGCCCGCGTTTCTTCAAATCCTTCGCTAGATCGTCATCCGCGACGCCGGCGCCGGACGATGGCGGCGCGGCGGTGTTGGCGCCTCCGGCGCCAATCGCAGCCGCGACAACTTCCGGCGTCGCGCTCGGCGTCGGGGCCGGAACTTCGGGCGTTGGAGTTGGAGCCGCAGGCGTTGGCTCGGCTGATGTCGGGATGACGAGAGCAGCCTGCTTCGCCGGAGTTGGAGTCGGAGTCGCTTTGACCGAAACAGCGGCGATCATCGTCTCGATCTCAAACGTCTTGGTCGTCGGACGCAGGCAGGTTTGATCATCGCAGACCTGATAGCTGAATTTGGCGATCAGCGAACTCTTGCCTGGTTTAGCCTCGCCCGCGACTTTGATCGGCGCGGTAAACGTCACTTCGTTTTCAAACGCCTGCGACATGAAAGGAGGTTCGCCGGGCTGCGAGAAGTTGGGGTCTTTGTAAATTTTGGGCTTCGGTTGTTGAACCGCGCCATCCAGTTTGAAGACGCCGCTTTCGTCAATCGTGACTTTCGCGGCGCGCGGCGGCGCCGGTTGCGTCAACGCATAAAGATGCCATCCCGGTTCGAGCCTGGCTGTGATGAGCAGCTTCGCCGTCTGTCCGGGTTTTAACTGGCTTTGATCGAGCTTCGCTGAGACAGTTACCGGATTCGGATTCTGCGCTGACGCGCCATTCATTTCGACGACATCCGGGGCGCTCTCGCTTCGCTCCTGCGCGAATGTGGGCGCCGAAATTAACAAAATCGCAATTAGCGTGGTAAGACGAGTCATAAGTTTTCCAACGTGACTCCGATGAGACATGCCAAACCTCAAGAAGAATTGAATTGCGAGCCGAATTTTATGCGACTGCGGGGATGTAGCCTTGTCACTCAAGCTACACTGAAACGCCAAAAGGGTATACCGAATACACCAACGCGGCAACCCGCGATTTAACAGGTCGCCGCGCTCATCAATGCCGTCCAAACTGGCGGCTCGCTCAGACGCCATTACTTCCGCGCGCGTTGCGCCGACAGCGTATTAAACCTCTCTTTCATCACTTGAATGCGCTGAGCGCCGTACGGATGCGCGGCGATCAGCTTTTCCAAGTTGACCATATACTGCGGGCCGAAGAAGGCGCGCAAATCTTCAATGAAATCGCCGATCTTCACCCACACAGCAAAGAACTCGCCGTTGGTGTCGAAAAACAGCGCCTGATCAATCGAGCCGTGATTGACCATCGCCGCCGCCATCTCCCAGTAGCTGGTCACCTGCCGGAAGTAGGCGTTGTATTCGGGATGCTCTCTGTCAGCGAACAGCGCCTTCACGTCATCCACGCTCTTCGGAAAGAACTCGAAGAAGTAATAATTGCGCGCCTTGCGCATCGTCTCGTCACGGCGGAGATCATAAAGTTTGATAATCAAGTCAGCGTCCTGGGGAGTCGCCATTAGTCTTCTCCTTGAAAGTGGGGTTTATAGATTGATGTAATTCGGCCCGCCTCCGCCTTCCGGCGTTACCCAGTCAATGATCTGGTACGGGTCCATAATGTCGCACGTCTTGCAGTGCACACAGTTCGAAAAATTGACCTTAGGTTTGCGTCCGCCGTCGGCCTCCTCAACCTCGTAAACGGCGGCTGGGCAGAAATACTGGCACGGATTGCCATATTCCTGTGTACAGCGGTTTACACAGATGTTGAAGTCGAGAACTTTCAAATGCGGCGGCTGGTCTTCGTCGTGTTCCGTGCCCGAACGGTAAACGTCGGAGACTTTGTCAAAAGTCAACTTGTTATCGTGTTTTTCCGGTTCGAGCTGCGGCACATCGCCCGGATGTTTCGGCAGCCGGTTGAAGACGTGCAGCTTGCGCATGCGCTCATAACCGGCCTCGGTTTGCAGATCACCGAACAGTCCGAAGCCTTTGGTCAGGTACTGCAATCCGCTTTCGATCAATCCCCATCGCCGTCCGTGGCGGAACGCCTGGTGGAAGTTGCGAACTTCATAGAGCTCTTTGTGAACGTAACTTTCTTTCACTAACTCGGCGAACAGCTTCAACTGCGCTTCGTCATAGCGTTGCGCCAGCAAGGCCTCGAAGATCGTCTCGGCAGCGAGCATCCCCGTTTTCATCGCCATGTGAATGCCTTTGAGCCGCTGCGAATTGAGAAAACTCGCCGAATCGCCGACGATCAGGAAACCGTCGCCGTAATATTTCGGCTGAGACAACAATCCGCCTTCAGGAATCGTCTTCGCGCCGTAATGCAGCATCCTGCCGCCTTCGAGCATTTTCGAGATCGCCGGGTGTTGTTTGAATTGATTGAACAGACGGTGCGGATCGGTGAACGGATCGCTGTAATCCAGGCCGACGACGAGGCCGATGTCGAGCAGGTCATTCTGCATTCCGTAAACGAAGCCACCGCCGAAGGTATCGTTCGGCAGAGGGTAGCCGAGCGTGTGCATCACCGACCCAGGTCTGACGCGCCCTTTGGGCATCTCCCAAATTTCCTTTACGCCGACAGCGTAAACCTGCGGGTTGCGGTCTTCATCGAGATTTAATTTCTCTACCAACTTCTTCGTCAATGAGCCGCGCGAGCCTTCGCCGAGCACGGTCACTTTGGCGAAGATGTCGGCGCCGGGCGAATAGTTATCCTTCGGCTGTCCGTCCTTGCCGATGCCCTTGTCGCCCGTGCGCACGCCGATCACTTTATCGCCGTCGAACAGCAACCCGGCTCCGGGAAATTCCGGCAACAGCATCACATCCGCCGCTTCGACGATGGGGCCGAGCCAGCGAATCAGCTTGTTCAAAGACACGACGTATTTGCCGTGATTGTTGAGCGGAGGCGGAATGATCGGCGATTTGATCTTGAAGCGTTTGGTCAGATACGAAACGTCCTCTTCGCCGACCTCGGCTTCGAGCGGCGCGCCGAGTTTTTTGTATTCGGGCAGCAATTCTTCGAGCGGGCGAATGTCCATCACCGCGCCGGAGATAATGTGCGAGCCGATCTCGCGCCCTTTCTCGATCACGGCGATGGTGATTTCACCGAGAGCGCCGCCGTGCTCTTCATTGTGTTTGTTGATCAATTGTCGCAGACGCAACGCCCCGGCCAACGACGCGGGGCCGGCGCCGACGAATAAGATGTCAACTTCCAAAGTGTCGCGTTCGATGTTCTCCATGATTGTTCTCTATTTGTTGAAAGCCTATCGCTTGCAACCAGTTTCAATCTGTCTCGATACCGTCATTTATCATTTTGCAGCCAAAAGCCGCTGACGTAAAATCGCAGCAGCTTTGGAGAGATATTTATGAGCACTGTTTCAATCGAAATCCCTGACACATTGAACCTTAAATTGGTGGAAGCGGCCAGGCGGCTTGGCTCGTCCAAAATAGAGCTTATCAGCGAAGCTCTGGAGGAATATTTGGCGCGTCAGGAACAGATTCCATCCAATGATTCTTTTGCTGCGCTCGCGGCGGAAATTCTCGATTCACCCGGAGACGAATCCGGCCCAAGTGATCTTTCCATCAACAAAAAACATTTGGATGGCTATGGGCAATGATAAACGCCACTGTCATTATTGACGCCGGGCCTCTTGCCGCCTTGACTCACGAACGTGATCAGTATCACATCTGGGCGCGCCAGCAAGCCGCGCAACTGAAGGCTCCATTTTTGACTTGTGACGCCGTTTTGTCCGAAGCCTGGTTCCTTCTACGCAATCTCCCCAAAGCTCAGGAAAAAATGCTGTCGCTGTTGCAAAAAGGGTTAATTCATTCACAGTTCGATTCATTCACTGAGATGGGCAGCCTCATTGCGTTGCTTCAGAAGTACGCCGATGTGCCAATGTCCTACGCTGACGCCTGTTTGGTGCGAATAGTTGAATTGCAGCCTGAGGGTCTGATCTTTACTACCGACAGTGACTTCAATATTTACCGGCAACATCGCGATGAAGTCATTCCGCTGATTATCCCGCCACAATCATAGCGCGGGTCATTGTTTCCGCTTAGCCGTCAACACCGTCCCCGGCTGGCGAAGCTCGAAACTGGCCGCGCTCCCTTTATCGTCCATCACGAAATGGATTGAAACGACTTGAACCTGCTTGAGCGTGAAGTCGCCGCTCAAGCCGGGAACCAGATCCATTGGCGGTTGTCCGCCGATGATCGCGACCAGCGCCGCGCCTTTCAAGCTGACGTTGATTGTCTGTCCCATCAGATCATACGCGCCGGTGTAGCGCGCCAGATAGCCCGGATCGAAAAGGCGCGCGTCAGGCTTTTTGGCGAATACGATCTCTTTAACCGAAGGCTCGAACTGCGCCGAAACCTTTGCGACGTAGCCGTTCACGTCAGTTTGGAAAGAATATTTCATATCGCTGAAGGTCGGGTCTTTGGCCTTGCCGCCGTTGAACGTGTCGTAATGCCAGTGTTCGAGCGGCGTGCCGATGTTGTTGAACACGGCTTCGAGCTTGCCATCGCGCCCCTCGCCCACTATGGCCACCTTCAAGACGCCGTAGCCGGGATGCTCGTAATCGCCCGCGTAATCTTCCAGCTTGTGTGACGGTTGCGTACCCTGCACACGCGTGACTTCTTTTTTCTTCTCGCCTTCCTTGCCGGCCCGTTCGGCTAATGCGCGCCGCGCGGCGCCTTGCGTGATCCAATCAATGCTGGGCAGCTTCAACAGACGATCAGCCGCGACCTGCGTGATCAGATCGCGCAGCGGCGTCCCGTTCAGATTGGTCAACACGACCATCCCAAGACCGGCTTTCGGAAACAACACGACGTTGGCTGAAAAGCCGTCAATGTTGCCGCCGTGTTGAACCCGGCGATGGCCGCGATATGTGTCAACGAACCAGCCCAGAGCATATTCGCCGCCGACAATCTCCGGGAACTCGCTCGAAACGCCCGTGGTCATATACGGCCTGTGCATGTCGTCAACCGTCGCGGCCTCGGCGATTTTCTTGTCGCCGTATTTGCCGCCGTTCAGATGAGCGGTAACCCATCGCGCCATCTCGTTGACGCTGGAATTGATCGAACCGGCAGGGCCGATGTTGGTGATCGGGCGGAAGGGCAATTTCTCGATCTTGCCGTCGCGCTTGCCGTACGGTTGCGCGAAGTCGCTGTCTTTCTGCGAATCGTTGACTGAGAAATTGCTTCGCTTCATTCCGAGCGGATCGAGAACGCGCGCGCGCACGGCGTCTTCCCACGTCTTGCCCGTGATGACTTCTGTCAGGTAACCGGCGGTCAGGAACATCAGATTGTTGTATTGCCATTTTTCGCGCAGGTCGGCGCTCGGCTCCAGATAGGCCAGCCGCCGCACCAGCGATTCGCGCGTCGCGTCGTAGTTGTTGTACCAGACCAGATCGTGGCGCGGCAGCCCTGAACGATGCGTCACGAGATCACGCACGCTTAGCCGCTCGGTCATCGAAGGATCATAGAGTTTGAACCCGGGAATGTAGTTCCGCACCGGCTTGTCCCATTCGATCTTGCCTTCGTCAACCAGCGTGCCGAGCACGAACGTCGTAAAAGCCTTCGACGAAGAGCCGATGGCGAAGAGCGTGTCCGCCGTCACCGGCAGTTGCTTCTCGACATCGCGTTGGCCGAAGCCTTTCGCGTAAATGACCTCTTTGTTTTTGACGATTGCGATGGCCATTCCCGGAACTTCAAACTTCTTCATCGCATCGGTGACGACATCATCGAAACCGGCCAGCGTCTCTTTCGCAGCCGCGACCGGATCGGTTTTGCGTTCGAGCGCGCAGGGCAGATTGGCGCCGCCCTGCGAAAACGTTCCTTCGATTTTCTGACCGTCGGCTGACAGCTTGCCGCGAAACTTCGGATCGCCGGGCACATTGGGCAGGCTGAAGGCGACCTCTCCGTTGTCGAATCCGACGTTGGCCAGTGGCAAATCTTTCGCGCCCTGCTGCGGAATAGTAATCGTCGCGCTGAGCTTGCCGTCGGGGCTTGAAGCGAAATCAACGCTGATGTTGAGCGCGCCGGATGGCAGCTTGATCGCGCCTTCCCAATGCCCGGCTATCGGGCTTTGCTGCATCGCTGCAAGGGCGAGTGAAGAACAGATCAAAATTGACAGCAGGACGGCGACGAAACGGCGAGAACGCAGGAAGGTAGTAGAAGTCATTGGAAGCCCCTTTTGTTTACGAAGACAGCGCAGGCAGAGGATCACGAAATAACGGCGAACTATCCACTGTCAACTGACAACTACCAACTATCTTCCTGAAAAACAGTTGGTGGTTGTCAGTTGACAGTGGATAGTTCGTCGCGTTCTTGGGCTTGGCCATTTCGTAATCGGCTGGCCTGTGATGGTTGTCATTATTACTGCTTCAGTTTTTCAGCTTCGGCGGTCAGCGCGGGAACGATCTCGAACAGATCGCCTACGATGCCGTAATCGGCGATCTCGAAGATCGGCGCCTCGGCGTCTTTGTTGATCGCCACGATGGTTCGCGCGCCTTTCATTCCGACGATGTGCTGAATTGCGCCGGAGATGCCGACAGCCAGGTAAAGCTTCGGCGCGACGGTCTGCCCGGACGATCCAATCTGCCGATCCATCGGCAGCCATTCGTTGTCGCAGATCGGGCGCGACGCGGCGATTTCAGCGCCCATCGCGGCTGCGAGCTTCTTGACGATCTCGATGTTCTTTTCTTCTTTGATCCCACGACCGACCGAGACGATCAGCGGCGCCTGAGTGAGATCAACGGCGGCTTTGGCTTCTTTGAATCTTTCCTCAGGTTGCTGGCGGACGACATCGGCGTCGAGGTTGACCTGAAGCGCCTGGATCGCCGCCTGTCCCGCTTCGCATTCATCGCCTCGGAACGTGCCGATCTGGAAACTGACGAAGTTCGGCGCGTCGGTTGTCGGAACAACGTCGGCTGAAAGCTTGCCTTGAAAAATCTGGCGCGTGAGCACGAGCTTGCCGTCTTCGATCTTGTAACCGATGTTATCGCCGAGCAGCATTCGCTTCATCGAAGCAGCAAGCTTCGGCGCGAAATCGCGGACTTCATAAGTGTGCGTCATCAACGCGAACGCGGGCTGCGTCTGTTCGATGACCTGTCTGAACGCGCTCGTGTAGCCGTCGGCGGTGTAAGTCTTCAACCATTCGCTCTCGACCGTGTAAACAGTCTTGATTTTTTTCGTTGCGACTTCGGCGGCGACCGCGCCGACGTTCTGCCCGAAGACGACCGCTGAAACTTCCTGCCCGGTTTGCGCTCCGATCAATTGCGCCGCGCGCACGGCTTCATAAGACGCGCGGTTGATCTTTCCGTCAACGTGTTCGATGAAAACCAGAATTCCGTTTGCCATTTTTTCCTCCTGTGGTTGGTGATTGGTGGTTGGTGGCTGGTGGAACGCAATCACCAGCCACCAATCACCGACCACCAACCACCTTTTTTAAAACACCCTCGCTTCGTTTTTAAGCTTCTCGATCAGCTTCGCCGCGACTTCCGCCGCCGAGCCTTCGATGAACTGCGTCTGTTTGTTTTTGACCGGCAGATAGACGCTGCGGAATTCCATCTTCGGCGCGAGCTGAGCCGGGTCAATGCCGAGCGCGGCGGCGTCGAGCTTTTTGATCTCTTTCTTCTTCGCGGCCATGATGCCTTTGAGCGTGGCGTAACGCAGTGTGTTGATGCCCGACTGGATAGTCAGCACGGCGGGCGCGGGCATGCTCACCCACTGGAAAAAGCCATTTTCAAGCTCGCGTTTGACGCGGATGCGCCCGTCCTGCGATTCGACATCCATGACGATGGTCGTGTGGGGCAACCCCAGCAATTCAGCCGCGATCACGCCTGTTTGCGCGAATCCGAAATCGTCCGATTGCAAACCCGTCAGCAGCAGATCGAAGCCTTCGGCCTTCGCCGCCGCCGCAATCGCGGTCGCGACGCCGAACGCGTCGAGCTTGTCGAACGTCGCGTCTTCAAGATGAATGCCCCGGTCCGCGCCTCGCGCCAGAGCTTCCTTGATCACCGATTGCACGCGCGCCGGGCCTAGCGAAAGCGCGATCACCTCGCCGCCGTGTTTTTCCTTCAATTGCAGCGCGGCTTCCAGACCGTAAGCGTCCGACTCGTTGATTTCGTAAGTCAGATCGCGATCCTGAATCCACGTCCCTTGTTCGTTGATCCGAAGAATCGAATCATTCTTCGGCACCTGTTTCAGACAGACGATGATTTTCATGACGACTCCTTTTCGGATTCTTCCAAAGACTTGATAGCGTCTTCCAGCGCGCCTTTCATCATATCCAGACATTCGCGGCCTTGAGCTTCGCGCAAAGGCGTAAGCGCTCGTTTATTGCCGATCTTGCCCAGAGCTTTGACTGCGCTGTGTCGCGCGCGGACGGCTTTGTCCTTCAGCAATTCGATCAAATGATCTACCACCTGATCGTCTTTCTTCTCCTTGTTCAACTCTTTGCCGAGCGCGCCCAGACAGCTTATCGCCGCGACGCGGATCGGCGCTCGCTCGCCGTATCGGCTGTGATTGACGGCCATCTCAACGGCGCGTTTCTCTTTGGCCTGCGCGAAGCCGTGAAAAATCGCGGCGGCTATGACCTCTTGCCAGGATGTGCGGGAAATCGAGGCGCGGAGTATATCATACGGTTTGTCGCCGCCGATGCTGGCTAAAGCCCGCGCCGCAGCGACTGCGACGTAATAGCTTTTATCCCTGCCCAGAGCTTCGCCTAAAAGTTCTATCGCCGCGTCATCTTTGAAATTGCCCAAAGCCCAGACCGAGGCGCGGCGCACGCGTGAATCTTCAGTCGCGCGGTAAGCTCCGATCACTGCCGTCCGCGCGCTTTCCGTGCCGATTTCGCCCAGGCTTATGGCTGCGGCCATCCGCACGCCGTAAAAATCATCGCCGAGCAGAACCGCGCGCAATGCGGCGACAACTTCCTCGCTTTTGAACGCGTTCAGTTCACGCGCCGCCCGCGCGCGATCCATCGCGTCTTCGGCGCGCGTCAGTTGAAACATCAGCTCCTGCGCCGATTTCTCGAAGCGCATCTCCTTGAAAATACGATGGCCTTTGTCGAAGAGAACCATCCGGGGTTTTGAATCGCAGGGGAAGTAGAAATCCTGTTCGGCTTTTTCGGCCACGACCCGATAACTCGCGCGACGCTCGGTTTCGATCACCGCGCCCGGCTCGACCGTCACGATTTCAATCTCGACAGGAAAGCGGAAGACAGGCGTTTTGTCTTTAATTTCCTGAACCTGTTTGACCGAGAGCTTCAACAGATTCTGCTCGCGCCGCCATTCGTAACCGACTTCCAGTTCGGGATGGCCCGCGCCGTGAAGCCATTGATCGAAGAACCAGTGCAGATTCCGCCCCGTCGTCTCTTCAATCGCGGTTTTGAAATCGTTGGTCTCGGCGTTCCCGAATTCGTGCTTGTTCAGGTAATGCGCCAGGGTTCGGAAGAACGCGTCGTCGCCCAGTTCCCACCGGAGCATATCCAGCACGCACTCGCCTTTTTCGTAAGCGTGCCTGTCCATCACGTCTTCGGAAAAACGATAGCGGTTCGAGACAATCGGTCGGCGGTGGCTCGTGCGATCTTCGCGCAGGTAAGTCAAGAAGTCCTGGAACAGAACGAAGCGCGCCTTGTCGCGTCCGCTCGTGTGTTCATTCCAGAGGTATTCGCTGTAAGTCGCAAAGCTTTCGTTGAGCCAGATGTGCGACCAGTCTTTGCAAGTCACCAGATCGCCCCACCACTGATGCGCCAGTTCGTGCGCGACGATGTCGTCGTAACTCAAATCAATCGTCGCGTTGTCGTCCAGCAGGCAGCGGTCGGTGAAGGTCGAAGCCGAAGTGTTCTCCATCGCGCCGAACAGAAAGTCGTCCACCAGAACCTGCGCGTATTTCGGATATGGATAAGCGTATCCGAACTTGTCCTCGAAGAATTTGATCATCTTCGGTGTTGAACCGAACAGCCGCTGGCCTTCGCGGGCGCGGTTTTTGTAAACGTAGTAATCAACCGGCAGTCCGTCGTAACCGTCGTTGATCGTCTCGTATTCGCCCCCGGCGCCGATGACTATCGTCACCAAATAAGCCGGATGCGGCTGCGACTGGCTCCAGTGGAAAGTCCGCGTGCCTTCGCCGTTGTTTTCGCGCACACCGATCAGTTCGCCATTCGAGAGCGCGAAGAAGCTGGATTTGACGGTGGCGAGCATTTCGGTGGTCATCTTCTGATTGGTCACGTCGTGGCAGGGGAACCACCAGTGCGCGTCTTCGTTTTCGCCCTGCGACCAAATCTGGCGAGGCTTGTTCGGATAGGCTTCGTCAGGCTCGACGAAAAAGAGGCCTTTGCGCGGCGAACAGGAGTAGGCGATTTCGATGGTCAATTGCTCGTTGCGCTCGTAAGGCCGGTCGAGTTCGATAACCAGCTTTTCGGGATGAGTGTCGAAATCCAGCCGCCTTGCCATCTGGCTTGAGGATTGAGGCAGATCGCCTGTGCCGCGTTTCTCGACTGCGGTCAGCTTGACGCCGCTGATCGCCATCTCCGCGATGTCCAGTTCGAAATGCGTCAAGCCGTTGTTGATCGGCGAGAGCGTGAAGGTTGCTGAGCCTTCGACTGTACGCCGGTCGTAATCGAACCGCAGATCGAGCTTCAGATGTTTGATGGCGACGCTGCGGTCGGGCGTGTGGTGTTCGTCGCCCGCGATGGGTTCGCGTTCGATGTTGACAGTGGCGTCGTACAAATTGACGTCAGCCCACTGGCGCGGATCGAGCAATGCCGGATGAATGAGTGGATCGTTGATGCTCATGGTTCGCGTAGTTTCGATATTCATTCATCAACTTGCAAGCCCTGCGTGTTCAAGCTCCGCTTGACGATTCAACCCCGCATCGCGCACTCTACCCGGCCAGAGAACGACGCAAAGGATATTCACCGGATGAGCGATCACACTTTTTCTCTATTTCATCAGGCCGCGCCACCCAAAAGCGGTCTTGAAGGGAAGCCGCCGCTGTTGCTCCTGCTGCACGGATACGGCGCGAACGAAGACGACCTGTTTTCGCTCGCGCCTTACCTGGACGAACGATTTATGATTGTCAGCGCGCGCGCGCCGATCACGTTGCAGCCCGCCTCTTACGCCTGGTTCAACCTGGGCTTCACCCCACAGGGAATTGTTGTCAAGCCGGAAGAGGTCGAAGGCAGCCGCAAGATTCTCCACAAATTCATCGGTGAGATTGTCGAGACCTATCAATGCGATCCGAACGCGGTTTATCTGATGGGATTCAGTCAGGGGGCGATGATGAGCCTGTCAGTCGCATTGATCTATCCCGGATTGGCAGCGGGCGTGGTGGCGATGAGCGGAAGACTGATGCCGCAGATTTCATCGAAGATTCCAGACAAAGACGCCCTGATCGGATTGCCGATCTTCGTGGCGCACGGCGAGAACGACGCGGTGATCCCGATCAGCCAGGGGCGCGACACGCGCGCGAAGTTGTCTGAGTTGCCGGTTGATCTGACTTACCGCGAGTACGAAATGGGGCACGAAATTTCTTACGAGAGTTTGGAAGACATCGCCGGCTGGCTGAAAGATCGGCTGGATCATTCGTCGGCAGCCACAATTATCAACTGATCGGAAGGGCGGGAGAGATAACGGAAAAAATGGAAATATCGGAACAAACGGAATTTTTCCTGAAGAGTTTTCCGTCTGTTCCGTTATCTCTCCCGCGCCTCATTTTGGAAAAAGAAACTTCAACGCGGGTTCCACGCGCAATCCCCAATCGTGTTCGTTGTGCTGTCCGCCTTTGACCTGCAGGAATTTCAGATCGGAATTCAATCGCCAGCCCTGCGCGATCAATTCGTCGCGCAAAGCTCGCGCGTAGCCTGGCGTGAACTTGCCCTCTTTCGTCCCGACATCCAGCCAGATTCGCGTCGAGGGTTTGGCCTTCAATCGTTTCACCACGCGCAGGATCAGGCCCTGATCCCACCAGACCGAAGGCGACATGACCATCAAACGGCTGAAGACCTGCGGGTATTTCAACCCCAGATACAGCGTTACCAACCCGCCGAGCGATGATCCGCCAAGTCCTGTATGTGCCGGCCCGGTCATCGTGCGATAGTGGTGGTCAATGAAGCTTTTCAACTCCTCGACGATGAAACGTCCGTAAAAATCGGCTTTGCCGCCTCGTTTCTGTTTCGGATCAACCGTCGGCGTGTATTCGTCAATCCGATACTGTCCCGTGTTGTAAGCTCCGACGATGATCATCGGCTCGATCTCGTTTTTTTCGATCAGCCCGCGCGCGGTTTTGTGAACGCCCCACTCGACGCCGCCGAAGGCCGTAGCCGGGTCGAACAGGTTCTGCCCGTCGTGCATATAAAAGACCGGATAACGCCGCGCGGTTTCGGCTTCGTACTCCGGCGGCAGCCACACGATCACATTGCGGCTGTGTTCGAGGAACCGCGATTGGAAATCGTCGTGGCGCCGAAATTCGCCTGAATCTTCTGCTGTGATGTTGTCGGAAAACCCTGATTGCAAAATCTTCCCTCTCGAATAGACCGGAAAAAATAATCGCAAAATATTAGCGGTAAGTGGCGCGCGCGCTTCACGCGGCGGCGCGCGATCTGAATAATACACAAATCATCCGCGAAGTAACGAAGCAATGTCCTGAATCAATGAAAACACCTGGAAGCGCGCGCGGCTCGCATGCGTGGTTTCGTTCGGACGCGCTTCTCATCGAAGCTCTGCGCGCGCCCCCGGGTTCATTTGGAGGAAAACCATGTTTCGACATTCGATCATCGTTCTGGCTTTCATCGCGTTACTGGCTGCCGCCGAAAAGAGTCCGGCGCAGTCGCAAACCCAATCCGCGCCCGCCGGCGCCGCGCAGTCCAAAAACGATTACGGCAAGGCGGAATCCTGGTTGTGCCGCCCCGGCAGAAAGGACGCCTGCGCGGTTGATTTAACTACAACCGTCGTCGCCGCAAACGGAAAACTCACTGAGGAGAAATGGGCCGCCAATCCGAAAGCGCCGATTGATTGCTTCTACGTCTATCCGACGGTTTCACTCGACGCGACGCCGAACAGCGATATGAACGCGGGACCGGAAGAACGCAGCGTCGTTCAGCATCAATTCGCGCGCTTTGGCTCGCAATGCCGCGTTTTCGCGCCGCTCTACCGGCAGGTGACGCTGACTGCGTTGCGCGCCGGGATCGCCGGCAGGCCGATGGCCGTTGATCGCGCGCTCGGTTACAACGACGTGGTTGACGCGTGGAAATACTATCTGGAACACGACAACCAGGGGCGCGGCGTCGTGCTGATCGGTCACTCGCAAGGCTCCGGTGTGCTGACGCAACTGATCCGCAACGAGATTGACGGCAAACCCGCGCAGGAGCGGATCGTCTCCGCGATGCTGCTGGGAACTAATATCCCCGTGCCGAAAGGCAGGGATGTTGGCGGAGCGTTCCAACACATGCCTCTCTGCCACGCGGCGAATCAAACAGGCTGCGTGATTACCTACGTCACTTTCCGCGCCACCGCGCCGCCGCCTGCGAACAGCCGGTTTGGTCGCGTGGCGGGCGAAGACAGAGTTGCGGCCTGCGTCAATCCCGCCGCGCTCGGTGGAGGCAGCGGAGAATTGCGCGCTTATTTGAGCGCTCGCCGCGCCAGCGCCTCATCATCAGCGGAGCCTCCACCCTGGGTTACGCCTGCGCAGCCGATCAACACGCCGTTTGTGAGCGCGCCCGGACTGCTGACAGCCGAATGCGTCTCGAACGAAAAAGGCTCATACCTTGCGGTCACGACTCATGGCAATCCGAAAGACCCGCGCGCCGATGACATCGCGGGAGATGTGGTGGTGGGCGGGCAGGTTCAGGCTGACTGGGGGTTGCACTTGATTGACGTACAAATCGCTATGGGCAATCTGGTAGAGATCGTCGGCCAGCAGGCGAAGGCGTATCTGGCAAAGCAGAAGAAGAAATAATAGCCGATATGGCTTGGAAAGTTTTTGATGAGAACGAGACATTTCCAGGCAAGATGACCGCGGACCTATTCGTGGAAAACGTGTTGGTGATTGAAGTGAAAGCTTGCAAGCCCATCATTACGATCCCCAAAGAACAAAACTATGATCGAGGACAAACTGAAATTATTGAGAGAGAAGAACGCCGCCGCCGAAGCCGGCGGCGGTGAAGCGCGAATCGAACGCCAGCACAATGAAGGCAAAATGACCGCGCGCGAACGCATCGAGTTCCTGCTCGACGACGGCACATTCGAGGAGTTCGACAAGCTGGTCACGCACCGCTCGCACGATTTCGGGATGGAGTCGCAGCAATATCCCGGCGACGGCTTCGTCACCGGCCACGGACTGATTGACGGGCGCGAGGTCTTCGTCTTCGCGCAGGACTTCACCGTCTTCGGCGGCTCGCTTTCGGAAACCAACGCGCAGAAGGTCTGCAAGATTATGGACCTGGCGATGAAGGTCGGCGCGCCTGTGATTGGTTTGAACGATTCGGGCGGCGCGCGCATTCAGGAAGGCGTAGCCAGCCTGGGCGGATACGCTGACATCTTTTTGCGCAACACGCTGGCTTCGGGCGTCATCCCGCAGATTTCGGCGATTATGGGGCCGTGCGCTGGCGGCGCGGTCTATTCGCCTGCGATCACAGATTTCACGGTGATGGTCAAAAACACCAGCTATATGTTCATCACCGGCCCCGACGTGATCAAAACCGTCACGCACGAAGAAGTGACGAAAGAAGAGCTTGGCGGCGCGATGACGCACAATCAGACGAGCGGCGTGGCGCATTTCGCGGCTGAAAATGAAGAAGGTTGTTTGCGATTGATCCGCGAGTTGTTGTCGTTCATCCCGTCGAACAATCTGGACGATCCGCCGCGCATCCCGTGCGACGATCCCATCGAACGATCCGACGAGGCGCTCAACACCATCGTCCCGCCCGAATCGAACAAGCCTTATGACATTCGCCGCATCATCGAATTAGCCGTTGACGACGGATACTTCTTCGAGATTCAGGAGCATTACGCGCGCAATATCGTCATCGGCTTCGCGCGTCTGAACGGGCAACCGGTAGGCATCGTCGCCAATCAACCGGCTTTTCTGGCGGGCGTGCTCGACATTGACGCGAGCGTGAAAGGGGCGCGCTTCGTGCGCTTCTGCGATTGTTTCAACATCCCGATCATCACGTTTGAAGACGTGCCCGGATTCCTGCCCGGCGTCAATCAGGAATACGGCGGCATCATCCGGCATGGCGCCAAGCTGCTTTACGCCTATGCCGAAGCGACTGTGCCCAAAATCACCGTCGTCACGCGCAAGGCTTACGGCGGCGCTTATTGCGTGATGGGATCGAAGCATGTTCGCACGGACATCAACTTCGCTTATCCGACGGCTGAGATCGCAGTGATGGGAGCTGAAGGCGCGGTGGGAATTTTGTATCGCCGCGAGATCGAAAACGCCGCCGACAAAGACGCCGCGCGGCGCGAAAAGATCGAAGAGTATCAGGATAAATTCGCTTCGCCGTATGTGGCCGCCGAACGCGGCTTCATTGACGAAGTGATCGAACCGAGATTCACACGCCAGAAGCTGATCCGCGCGCTGAGGCTGTTGGAAAACAAGCGTGACACCAATCCGCCGCGCAAACACGGCAACATTCCGTTATAGGAAACGGCGCCTAAAACCCAACACCCACAACCTAAACCCTATTGACTTTTTTTTTCGCCCATCTGCTCACGCCTCTCTCGAAGAGGGGCGACTTCGGACGATTTGCTCGTCAACGCGCGGCGGAAAAATTTATAGGCGGGTAGGTTTTGGGTGTTAGGTTTTAGTCGGTCGCGTTATTCCGTCCTCAACGCGGCAAGCAGCGGCGAACGAACCGCCGCCCTGACTGCCACCAGCGAAGCCGCCAATCCGGTCAACAACACCGCCAGCAACAGCAATCCCAGCGAGACCGCTGACAATCGTCCGCCTCGCGCGACAAGCGCCGGAATGATCGCCAGCAGCGCGCACAACGTTCCGGTCAACAATCCGCAGCCAAGCAGCAGCGCGTTTTCAGCGATGACCATCAACGACAGATGCGACGACCGATAGCCGACAGCGCGCATCAACGCCAGTTCGCGCCGGCGTTCGAGCACATTGCGCAACAGCACGGTCGCCAGTCCGAGCGTGCCGAGCAGCAATCCCAATCCGCCGAGAGTTTGAAACGTCGAAAGGTAAGTGTTTTCGACCTGATGGAAGCTTGCCAGCTTCTCTTCGGTTCCGACGGCGTCGAAGCCGAAATCAGACAGCTTCTCTTCCAACGTCGCGGCGACATCAGGCGGGCCGTCAATCAGGAAGAAGCGATAACCTTCCTGATCGGGAAAAAGCTTTTTGAAGTTCGCTTCCGACATCAGCAACTCGCCCTGGAAGATGCTGTCGGCAAGCGCGGCGACCACGCGAAGCTTGATCGGCGCGCCGTTGCTGGCGTTGATCGTTATCTCGTCGCCGAGTTTGAGATGCAAAACGTAAGTCAGCGAATTGGCGTCGGCGATGACCGGCGCGGCGCCATCGCCCAGTTGTTGATCGAGCAGCGACCAGGGATTGGTCTTTTCCCCATCGGTCTTCGCCAGCGACGATTGAAACGCGAAACGCGACTCTTTGATGAAGCTTTCCGGCGCGCCGAGGATTCGCGGATTGCGCGGCTGATAGAGATTCAAGCAACTCGCGTCATCACCGGGCCGCAGCCGAAACCGCGTGAACTTCACGCCCGCAAGCTTATCGTCGTTGAGGTTCAACTCTTCCCTGCCTTCGCCGCTGTTCAGATCGTGAATGATCGGCAACAGCGATTCAGCCATCAACGGATAACCGCCATTGCCGGATTTCTTGTCGAGCGCCCCAGCAGCGCCATCTCGTCGAAAAGCGTCAACCGAAACGATGATGAACGCGGCGGAAGCGATCAACGCGATGCAAAGCACGCTGCGACCGGGCCGCGTCGTCGCGTTGCGAAATCCCATCCGAGCCATCGGCCACGCGCCTTGGCCCTGAATCGTCCGCTTCTTGTCCGAACGCAGCCACGCCGACCAGAAGAACAGAATGGCGATGAGCAGCAACGCGCCCGCGCCGAAAAATCCACCGACCTGCCCGATCAACTTCGACGCGGCGGCGGCCAGCAAAGCCAATCCAAGCGCGCCGAAAATCACAGCCAACCGCGATGCCGAGAGAAACGCGAACCGTGAGCGACGGCTGCCGCTCGCTGACCCCTGATCGCTGACAACCGATCCCGAAAGCAAACTGCGCGGCGACGCGGGCGTCAGCCCTCGCATCGTCCACCAGACGCAAACCAGAGCCGTGATGATCCCAGCGACCGCGCCGATCAACAACGACTGCGGCGTGATGCTCAATCGCAACATAGTCGTGCCGACCGCGCCGACCCACCACGTGCGCAATCCGAACATCATCAGCGCGCCGTAGGCAATCGCGCCGATCAAGCCCGCGACGCTGCCGGCCAGGGCAAGCGCAAAGCCTTCGCGCAGAAACAGCGAGCGAATCTGCTTGATCGAAAAGCCGACCGCGCGCAACAAACCGATCTCGCGCAGCCGCTGTTCGACGCCGAGTTTGAAAAACAGCGTCGTCAGCAACAACGCCGAGACGACCAGGAAGAAGCTGAAGTAGGCGAAGTATTCGCCGAAGTCCGTCGCGCCGCGCGAGGCTTGCAGGCTCTGCTCTTTGACCGATTGGATGTTCAAGCCCATCTGCGCGGGATCGAGCGCGTCGCGCAGGTTTTGTTCAAAGTTTTTGCGCGCCGGTTCAAGGTCGCCGCTCTGCGAAATCGCGCGAATCGAAGTCAGCTTGCCATAACGCGACGCCCAGAGCTTCTGCCCAACAGCAAGCGGAATGAAAGCCTTCGGCGTCGTGCGAAATTGTTTCCAGTAATCTTCATCTTTCGTGCGCACGCGATTCAGATCAATCGGGAACGGCGGATCCCAATCGGCCAGACTGTCCGTGTCGGTGATGCCGGGATAATCGGGCGCGAGGTTGCGGTCGGCGGCCAGGCCCTGCATCGGCGTAATCGCGGCCACCTCGAATTGCGCGCTCTGCGTGTCCAATCGGCCTTCTTCGCGCCAGAGGTAATAGTCGAGCGTCAACGAATCGCCCGCCTTCGCTCCGAGATCGCGCGCGGCCCAGTCGTTGAGGATGATCTGATTGACGGCTTGCGGCGCCGGGCGTTCGCCAAGCAGTCCGCGATAACTCTCCTGATCGAGGGCGACGACGAGCGAGTAAGGAATCTCGCGGTCGCCGATGCGAATCGTGTTGGCGAGATAAGTCAGAATTTCGGCGGCGCGCAGATTGGATTTTTCAGCGGCGGCTTTGGCCTTCTCCGCCAGAACGTCGTTGATGACCGAACTGTCGCTTTCGAGCGAGATGGCCTGCTGCTGTTCGAGCGTTCTCAACTTCAATCCCAAATCGGCCAGTGTGAATTTGTCTTTGAGAATTTGCGCTGCAATTTGCGCCGATTGACTGCCAGTGTTTTTAGCCGAAAGCAGAATCACATTTGCCTTGCCGTCCTGCTCGATGTTTCTTTGCAGTTTCTTCAGTTCGACAAAGATCGCGCGCACCGCGCCCTGCTGCGGACGCAGCGAAAATTCGCCAAGCGAAACCGATGGCAAAGCCTCGCGCATCGTCAGCCGAACCGTGCTGCCAAGATCATCCTTGCGCCCGTGCAGCGATTCAGCCGGAATCGCCGAAGGTTTTTCGATTCGCAAGACCAGCGTGTCGCCCTGCTTCGCGCCAAGCTCCCCGGCCAGAGCCTGGCTGAGCAGCACGTCGTTGCCTTCAGGCGTTTGCGTGTTCGCGCCGTGAAATTTCCAGAAACGTTCGTCAACGCCATAAACCTGCACGCCTCCGGCGCGGGCCCCAATCTGATTGCCTTCGTCGCGCGTCACAACGGCTTCGAGCGCAATTAACGGAACCGCGCCATTGAAGTTCGCCGCGAATTGATCGTGCGATTGCAAATCGTCAGTGAGTCGCTCGCGGAAAAATCCTTGCGCGGTGATGACGAAATCGGTCTTGCCTAATCGAGCCAGCGCCAGGTCGCGCAAACTCGCTCGCACCGAATCGCCGACGAGCAACGCGCCCGCCAGCACGGCCACTGCGGTCGCAACGCCGAAAATGACCGCGAGATTCGTGCGCCAGTAATGTTTGAGATTTCGATTGACGAGCGTCGAAAAGTTCATGACACGAGTTGCAGCCTGCGTTCGATCAGTTCAAACCGGGCGGGAAATTTAGCGGCGAGTTCCGCGCTGTGCGTGACGACGATCAAAATCGTCTCCTGCTGTTTGTGCAAATCGAGCAGCAGCGACGCCACGTTGTCAGCCGAATGCCGGTCGAGATTGCCTGTCGGTTCATCGCACAACAGCAGCGCCGGCTCGTGGATCAACGCGCGGGCGATAGCCACACGCTGCTTTTCGCCGCCGGATAATTCAGCGGGGCGATGATCCATACGTTCGGACAACCCGACCTGCGCGAGCAGTTTTTTGGCGCGCTCGACGTAATCCTTGCCGTCGTCGGCGACCAGCGTCGGCATCAGCGCGTTTTCGAGCGCCGAGCATTGCGGCAGCAAACAGTGATCCTGAAAAACAAAACCGATCTTCTGATTGCGAAACGCGGCCATCGCCGGTTCGTCGAGCTTGAACGGATTCTGGCCGTCGAGCGTGACCTCGCCCGAAGTCGGCGGCTCCAACGCGCCGACGACGTAAAGCAGCGTGCTTTTGCCGCTGCCCGACGGGCCTGTGATCGCTGCGGCGTCGCCGCGCTGGAATTTGAGATTGACGCCGGAAAGGATGGGCAGCGGGCCGCGCGGCGTCGGATACTCTTTGGTCAGGTTGGCTACTTCAAGCAATTTGATTGTCCTCGAAAAAAAGCACGTAGTGACAAATTATGATCTTTGAGCAAATAACGTAATAACAACGTAGGGGCGGGTATTCCCCGCCCGCGTCCGCTGCCGAAGAGCTTGGGCGGGGAAAACCCGCCCCTACGCTGTTGTTGCAGTTAATTTTCAAAAGTCATTATCCGTCACACCTGGGCGACAGGAAGATTTCTTCAATTCTTCGGCAAATACTTCTTCGGAAATTTGGCGACGATGGTGTAGTTCGGATCAACGGCGTTGGCGACGCGCGTCACACCGACTTGCGAAACGACCTGGAAAGCTTCCCATTTTTCAAAGCCGTAATCGTCCACCAGCCAGTTGATCAATTCGACTTGCGCGATGCGGAAGGCGTCCATCAGCGGGCGGACGCTGCCCGTCGCCATTATGTATTCGCTGTTTTCGATGCGCGGCCAGCGAATCCGCTTGCCTTTGATCAGATCGAATCGGAACGTCACGTCCATGCTCGTTTCGAGTCCGGAGCCGCAAACCTCGCCGTCGCCTTGCAGCGCGTGGCCGTCGCCGAAATAAAAAAGCGCGCCGTCGTGAAAGATCGGCAGGTAGACGGTCGCGCCTTCGCACACGTCGGACGCGTCCATATTGCCGCCGAAATCTCCGGGCCAGAGTCCGGCCCACGACTCTTCGCCCTGCGGCGCGACGGCCACGCGGCCGAGCATCGGCTTCAACTCGACTTCGATGCGTTTCATCTTGCTGTTCGGAAGATCGAGAACGCCGACGTTACGCCCGCGGTCGAGTTTCCAGACGAAACGTTTGGCCGGGGTCGGATCATTGAGCATCGGCGTGCGCCGGTCGTTGGCGAGCGCGCTGAAGCCCGGCGAATGCGTCGAAACAGCCGTGTCGCGGTTCGGACGCAGCTTCAGAATTTTGACAACGAGTGTGTCGTTCGGTGTCGCGCCTTCGATGTGGAACGGCCCAACTTCGCCGGGCCACGCGCCGCCCGCGCGTTCGTACCAATCGCCCCACAGCGAACTCGTTTCGACGATGTCGCCGGGCTTGATTCGCAAAACCGGCGGGCGTTTGGCGAAGGTCGGATAACCGATCTTCGGCGTGAACCGATGCGTTTCAAAAGCCACGCCCAAAGTCGAGAGCGAGATCAGGGTCAGAGTCAGCGCAACCGAACAGCATCGGCGCAACCAAAGTTTCAAGCTCATGCTTTCTCTCCTCACTGTAAATTCGCGTAGACCTCAAGCGCCCGCGAAGCCATCAGGCTGACGCTGTAATGCTCGCGCACGCCCGCCGCGCCTCGTTTCGCAAAGTCGTTCGCCTCTTCGGGATTTTTCCAGAGCCAGTAGATCGCCTCGGCCAGACTCGTCGCGTCGTTCGGCTCGAATAACACGCCGCCGCCTGTGCGTTCGATGACTTCAGGCAACGATCCCCAATCGGGCTGCGCGACCGGCACGCCGCTCGCCATCGCTTCGAGCGCCGACAATCCTTTCGGTTCAGCGTAAGTCGTCGGCATCGAGAGCACGTCGAGTTTTTGCAGGAACCGCAGCTTGGCTTCGCGCTCCAACGCGCCATGATAATGGAATTCGCCCGACAATCCCGCGTCGCGCATCTCGCGTTCGATCCCGCTCAGATAGCCTTTGTGTTCGGGCGCGAGATAGCCGGCGACTTCCAAACGCGCGGGCGGGAAATCGTCGCGCTTGCGCAGCAGCCGGTAAGCTTCAGCCAGCGTGTGCAAGCCTTTTTCCGGCGCGACGCGCGCGAAATAGCCGACGGTGAAACGGCCATTGTCGCGCGGGCGATGCGGAACGGTCATCGGTTCGTAATCTTTCAAATTGATGCCGAGAGGGACGACGTGAATCTTCTCGCGCGGGATGCCCAGATAACCGGCCATAAAATCGGCGTAATAGCCGCTGACCGCGATAAAGGCGTCAACATATTTCGCGTGTTCGTGAATCAACGCGAGCGCCTGGCTGTGGTACGGCTCGCGCATTCCATCCAGAAACAGGTCTTCGCCTTGCAGCGTGCAGCAGACGGGCCGCCCGGTCGCTTCCTTGATCGGCCTGGCCAATCCGAGCAACATCGAATTCTGCATGTCAATCACGTCGGGCGCGGGCTGAGCCTTCAGCCAGTCAATGAATTTATCAATCTCCTTGCTCTGATGGCCTTCGGAGCCTTTCAGAATTGAGATCGTCAGTTCGCTGAGCGAATCGGGATCAACCGCGATTGACCGCTTGGACGCGGCTTTCAAGGCGAACTGCGAATCCCAGATTTTGTCGAGCCAGCGCGGAGTGTGGCGGAAGATGGATGAACGCTGTTCGAGGTAGACGCTGATGCCGCCGAAGAAAACCTTCTTGCTGCTCACGTTCGGCTCATCGGTCAGCGGCGGCGTGTAAAGCGGCAACAGCGTGACATTGTGCCCCTGCTTGATCAGCTCAGCGGCGAGCGCGTTATCGCGCAAACAACTGCCGCAATACATTCCGGCGGCGCCGGCGGTGATGTAGAGAATCTGCATAAAAAGACTTTCGCCACAGAGCGCACAGAGAACACCGAGAAATCTACCCAACCTTTCTCTGTGTTCTCTGTGTGCTCTGCGGCTAATTTTAAGCGGCTGCGGCGCGCTGAAACGCCCGCCGCGCGTACAGATGCTCGAACAGATTGCCTTCGTGCGGCTGATCCCACGCGATCTTCATCGTCGGGATCGGGCCGATGTTCAACCGGTCAACGTGCGGCGACGCAACCAGCTTGTTGATCAGCTTTTGATCATTGGTGATCGCGGTGACGACGAGCGACGGCCCCATCGCTTCGGGCAACTCTTCCGGTTTGACTTCGACGACGCTGGCGAACGGGAAGAGAAATTCGCGGTTGGCCAGCGGATGATCGTGGCTTTCGACGTGAACGATTGTCGGCAGCAGATAAGTTGCGCCTTCCCATTCGACCAATCGCGCGCCGCGAACTTTCTCAGTCACGTCGGTCGCGCCCGGTTCGCGCAAGCCGGAATCAACAATCGCCGAAATGCGTTTGGCGACATCGGCGTTGGCGAACGGCGCGAGCAGCGCGTCAGGGTCTTCGGCGTCGCGCGGGGTGATCTTCGACACGCGTTCGGCCAGGGCTTCAGCGATCTCGCGCCCGTGCCGCGTCGTCCACACGCCGGAAGCGTTGATGCACGAACGCCCGCCGTTTTCGGTGATCGAAGCGGCCATCACATCCAGATATTTTTCCCAATCGTCGGCGAGATCGTCGCCGAGCAGGACTTTGCTGTAGCCCGTGCCGTGCAATTCGATGCGCGGGTCGTTGGCGTATTTGCCGACTGTTGATGAATCGCCGAAAAACATCCCGCGCCCGCAATTCTGCAAGATCGCGCCCGAACCGCCGTGATCGGTCGGGTAATAACTGAAAGCTTCTTTCGGAACTCCGGCTTTGATCAAAGCCTGCGCGATGCGGTATGGCGACCACGGCTCCGAACTGCCAGGTTTCAGGACGAGCGGGATTTTCATCGCGATGGACGGAATCCAGAGCGAGTGAACGCCGGGCGAATTGCTCGGCAAAATTATTCCGAGCGATTGAGTGCGCGGAAAAAAGCTGACGGCGTGGCCTTCGTGCTGCCCGAAGCCCGCGTCGAGGATTTTCAGATCGAGGCCGCGCGTCAGTCCGTCGAGCACGCTTTTCATCTCGGCCATCACGCCGCTGATCTTCGACATGTTTTTGCGAACCAGCACGTGCGGCATTCCGGTTGTGGCCGAAAGCTGGCGGACGTAATCATCCGGCGTCTGCGGCTCATCGCCTACGGGCAGCGTGTCGTTCATAAAGTAATCAGCCGCGCGTTTGAGCATCGCGATCAACTGCTCGGTCGTGAACGCGGCGAGCAGATCGCGGCTCGTTTCCTGATCGAGCAGATCGCGCCGGATCAAGCCTGCGTTGGCCTGGCTGATTTCGACGAAGGTCTCGCGCGTCTTGAAATGCGGGACGCGCGCGATGTCAATGCTTTTGTACGGATTGCCTTTGCGAAGGATTGGTATGTGAAGCATAGGAAAAATTCCGATTGATTACGCAGTTTGAAAATTCCGCTATGGTCGGCCATCCTCAATAACGCTGGCGCAACGCCGGCTCCGAAGCCGCGCTCCCACTAACCGACTGACACAACCTGGTCTCGGACTTCGGACGGAAGCGACCACAAATATTCACGCACTTCCAAGTTCATTCGATCCAGCTCCGCCAAATAACCACCTACCGACAGTTTGTAGTTGGTCAAGTTCGTCTCCATTTTGCGGATCTGAGCGATTTGCTCTTGAAAATATCTGATGCGATCCAGAATCGCTTGAAATTCCTGATCATTCTTAATCACGGCTGGTTACCTCAACAATTCCTCTGAGTGTTCCGTCTCGCTTTGTTTGCCAAAACTCAATCGCAGCTTGCTCGCCGCCCAATGCGGCCATTTTCCTCACCCAAAAAACGCTCGCGCCTTCAAGATTCTGGCAAGCCATATGGTCAAAGACAACCGCCGCTTCGCCGCTCAACTGGTTTGAGTCGAACGAATCTTCCATCAGTAGAAAAACATCAACGTCATTGGGTGAAGGCTTGGCGGTAATGAATGAGCCGTAAACGATGAACCTTGCGACCTGCTCCGTGCTCCGCGTCAGATCGTAAATTCTAGTCAGTCTTTGAGCCACGGCTTGCCGCTGAAAGCCACCCTGGCCAAAATGTTCGATGACGTCGGCCAACGTCGCCTGATGAACGCCAACAGGCAGGTCACCGTTACTGTCGTATTCGGGCCATTCTTTCATCTCGAATCAACCGGTGGTTTGTTATTCCAGACTCCACAACGCCACCGCCGCATCATCTTTCGTATTCCTCAGTACACCCCTTCAACTACTGTAGTCTGGAATCGCGAAAACGGTCTGACGTTGCGCACGCCGTCCCAGGGATATGTTTCGCACGGCGGTTCGCGTTCGCATTCGTCGCGTTCCAGGAAGCGCGGCATGAAGAATTCTTTGGTCAGCGTCGTCAGCCGCACGCGCCCGGTCTGGCCGTATTCGACGATCTTCGACGGTTCGTCCGGGTCAACCACTTCGATCATCGCGCGCGGGCAGGGCGGGTAATAAATGATGGCGTAGTTGTCCGCCGGGTCGAACGGTTTGTGCGTGGCCAGGCCCATCAGCGTGTTGCCGTAGGTCGGAGCGAAATATGCGCCTTCCATCAACTCTTCGACGGCGAAGCGATGGAATTGCGGCGTCATTTCGGTGCCGCCGCAAAATACGCCGGTGACGCCCATTTTTTTCAGCGACAGTTTTTCGCACAGCGCTTCGAGCAGCTTCGGCGTGGCGAACATGCATTTGATGTTCGGATGGGCTTTCAGAATCGTGACGGCCTGGTCAATGACGTGCTGTTTGTAGCGTTCCATCATCTGCATCTCGCCCCACTTGATCAGCTTGATGACCCAGCGCGGGTCGAGGTCAACGCAGAAAGCGATGCCGCCGCGATGTTGGGCCAGATGCTCGACTGCCAGACGCAAGCGGCGCGGCCCGCTCGGCCCCAGCATCAACCAGTCGGCGCCTTTCGGGAAAAATTCGTCGGGCAGCGTCTCGCTGAATTGCTCGTAATCAATTCGGAAATCTTCCGACGCGATGCGCGATTTGGGCACGCCGGTGCTGCCGCCGGTCTCGAACGTGTAGATCGGTTTGCCGGCCAGCCCTTTCGGAACCCAGCGTCTGACGGGGCCGCCGCGCAGAGCTTCGTCCTGGAAAAAGCCGAACTTGTCCAGGTCTTCGTAAGTTTGGATATCCTTGCGTGGATCGAAATCCAAACTCTTTGCGTGTTCGAGCCAGTAAGGCGTTCCGGTTTCGGGATTGAAATGCCACTCGACGATCTCGCGCACGTGCGCGTCGAGCCTTTCCTTTGCTGCTTTCATCTTCGCCTGCATTTCGGCGGTTGCGGTAGCGCTCATGATTTTTCTGCCTCTGATATGAAGTCGCGTCAGTAGCCCGACCCTGAGGGAGGGCTTTTCGTGTCAGTAGCCCGACCGTGAGGGAGGGTTTGATTGCGGATCCAAGCCCTCCCTCACGGTCGGGCTACTGACACTGAGTGGTTGCGATTGCTAAAACGTCAAATCGCCCGATCAGGTTTCGAGCGTGAAGGGATTAAAGTTTGTGTCGCGGTCGAAATAATCTTCGTGCTCCGCGCGCTTCAGGAAGTTGACGATCTGATAAGTGAACGGCGTGGCCAGCGCTTCCCAGCCGACTTTCATCGCGTAGTTGCTCAACATCACGGCGAAGACCTGTTCATTGGTCATAATCGAAGAATTGAGAAACGCCAGCGGGTAAAAGATCAGCGAGTCAACGCCTTCGCCGACAATCGTCGAACCGATGGTTCGCATCCACAGCCATCGGCCTTTGGTTCTCAGCTTCATTTTGGCGAGCACGAACGAATTGGCGAATTCGCCCGCCCAGAACGCCGTCAGCGACGCGAAGACGATGCGCGGCGTGCTGCCGAAGATCATCTCGTAAGCGTCCTGCCCTTTCCATCCCGGCGCCGCAGGCATTTTGACGACGGCCCAGCTCATAAACGCCGCGAAGATCAGCGCGCCGAAGCCCGCCCAGATCACCCGGCGCGACCGCGCGTAACCGTATACTTCGGTCAAAATGTCGCCGAACAGATAGCTCAGCGGAAAAAACAGAATGGCCGTGCCGAACTGCACGCCGCCGATGGCGCTGACCTTCTGCACTCCGATGATTCCCGAACAGAGCAGGACGGTGACGAACGCGGCCATCACCAGATCGTAATATTTGTAGACGCGGCGCGTGTGTACGCGTGCAGCGATGTTTTCCAAACGGTAATCCCCCTGAAGCCCCATCCTTCTATCAGAGAAGGCGAAGTAAAGTCCAACCTGAGACCGTAAAGATTCAAAGCCTTCAAAGCTTTGGCTCTCGATTTGAAAAGTTATCGTTGAGAAATCCAGACGCAACACGGAGGGAACTGATGCCACTGACCAATACAGATCAATCCGTATCAAAACTTGTGTTCTTCTTTTGCGCTTTTGTGTTCACTCGCTCCTCATAAATTCCATCCACAACGAGTGAAAGTGATGGACCCCATTTTCGCGCCTCACCGAATACCGGCCACGATCATACGCGACCGACTTCAACCGCTTCTGGACCTCTTCGCAAATCCAAATGTCTTCCTGCTGAACCTCATCGCTCAGATCAACTGTCGTTTTGATCCGTTCCTTCGCCGTCGCTGATTCAACGTCGTGGAAATACCATTCGAAGATCGTCAGCGTCCGGTCGTGACCCAACGGGACGATCAAATTGGTCGAAAGATTGTCGGGATAGATGTTGAGCATCAGGTTCGGGAAGACCCAGAAATACAGCGCTTCGCTTTGTTCCGCCGTCGCGTTGTATCGGCGACCCGCGTCTTCGCCCGTTTTGATCGGCGCGTCCTGCAATGAATAGAATCGGCGCGTGATCGTGCGGTATCGCTGGTAATCAATCTCACGCATCAAGCTGGGGTGGATGATCGGCACGTGGTAACCTTCGGCGTAGTTGTCAACGTAGACCTTCCAGTTGCAATTGATCAGGTAATCGCGCCGCTCGGCGAACTTCATCTCGGAAACCCGGCAATGTTTCGTCAACGCGGGGATGTCTTCAAAAAAGTCGAGCAGGCCGAATCTGTTCTCGCCGCCATCGAGTTTGGCGAAGATGAACTGCTCCCACGCCGCAACCTGAATCGGGATCAATCCCATTTCGCCGTGGTTGAAACATTCGACGCCGTCGAAATCGGGTACGCCAATCAACCGCCCGTCGGTCGCATAAGTCCAGCCGTGATAGCCGCATTGAAAATTCCTGCGCCGCCCGCAGCCTTGAGCCACCGGCCCGGCGCGATGGCGGCAGACGTTGTGGAAGCCTCTCAACTCTCCATCCTGCCCGCGAACGATCACGACCGGCTCTTCGCTCACATCGGCGGTGAAATACTCTCCCGGTTCGGCCACTTGATCGAGCCGTCCGACAAGCTGCCACGAGCGGTTGAATATCCGGCGTTGTTCGACGGCGAGATAAGCGGGATCGGTGTAACAGCGCGCGGGCAGAGTCTCCGCGCGTTCGATTCGCTCTTCAAAATCGAAATTCAGCAAGTCCATTTTCTTCCGGGTAACGGGTCGGGGTTGATTGAGCCTTGCATTCGGCGGGAAGGGTAAAGCCTGATTCGCGTTTTGGCAATGAATGCGGATCGCGCGATCTACCGGCTGAATGCCGCAATAATACTCGGCGTCAGGATGATCAGCCGGTCGTGCAAATATTCGAGCAGCGTCCCGAACCCGAACCAGAGCGGGAAGAAATCCCACCGGATCAGCCCGTGCAGGTTGTACCGGCAATGCGCGTAGCTCCACGGGCATGCGCCCAGCATCCGCCGCAGCGTCCACCCGGCGGCGTATTCGACAATCCAGAAGCAACAGACGTAGATTGCGCCGCGCAGCAAAAACGGCCACGCGCGGATAGTGTCGTGCAGCGGCTCGAACAGCGGCGCGACGAGACCGTAGAGCGGAAAGCTCCACAGGTACGATTGCCCGCGCAAGCTCCAGTTCTTTTCCTTGCCTTCGTATTTGTGCAGGATGGCCGAGACCGCGACTTCGGCGCAGATGCCCAGCAGTCCGTAGATGATGAATCGAACCAGCATAATCGGAATTTCGGATGAAACCTTGTCACGCCTCCCTGCGTCAATATCAGCGGAAGAGATTTGTATTTATCACCACCGCCTTCAAATCTAATTTTCCACTCAAGCTGTTTCGGCAATCGCGTTTCTCAGGAGGAATCAGGTTATGCTTCGCATCAAAAACAGATTGATCATCTATCTGCTCGGCGCGGCTCTTCTTGCTCCGAGTTTTATCGTCCAGGCTCAAACAACTTACCAGAAGCCGCCGAAAGCCGTCCTTGATGTTCTCGACGCTCCGGCCAGTTCGCTGGTTTCGGTCAGCCCGACCAGAGACAGGATGCTTGTAGCGACGCCGGTTCGTTATCCATCAATCGCTGACCTGGCCGAACCAATGCTGCGTCTGGCCGGATCGCGCATCAACCCGAAGACCAACGGGCCGCACAATTCGATGCGGATCGTCAAACTGACCATCAAGAACATCGCGAGCGGCAAGGAGACGCCGCTTGCGCTTCCGCCCGGCGCAAATCTGGGGATGCCCGAATGGTCGAACGATGGCAAGCAATTCGCCGTGACCAACACTACGAGCAACGGCGTTGAGTTGTGGATCGGCGACGCCGCGACGGGCAGACTGCGCCGCATTCCGGGCGTGACGCTCAACACGGCTTTCAGCGGCGGTTTTGGCGGCAGGGGAGGTGATGCCGTGCAATGGATGCCGGACGGCAAGACGCTGCTCTGTCGCACGATTGTCGCGGGCCGCGGAGCGCCACCCGCTGCGCCAGCCGTGCCCACCGGCCCGAACGTGCAGGAGAATTACGGCAAAGCCACGCCCGGTTGGACGCTGCAAGACCTGCTGCGCAACGCCCACGACGAAAAGCTCTACGATTATTACGCCACCGCGCAACTCGCGTTGATCAATTCCGCGACGGGGCGCGCCACGTCACTGGGCAAACCGGCGATCTTCGGCTCGATCGAACCCGCGCCGGACGGCGGTCACTTCCTGGTCGCCACGATCCATCGCCCATACTCGTATTTGTTCGCGGCTTCATCGTTCCCGCGCGAAGTCGAAGTCTGGGATCGCAGCGGCAAGGCGGTTCACAAACTGGCGAGCCTGCCGCTGGCCGATCAAATCCCGATTGAAGGCGTGGCGACAGGGCCGCGCAATTACAACTGGCGTCCGACCGAACCCGCGACTCTGGTTTGGGTGGAAGCGCTCGACGGCGGCGACACCAGAAAGAAAGCTCCGTTGCGTGATGTCGTGAAGATGTTGAAAGCGCCATTCACCGGCCAACCGGTTGAACTCGTGAAGACCGAGCATCGTTTCGCCGGAATGACCTGGGGCGAAAAAGACGGTTTGGTTTTCGTGCGCGATTTCGACCGCAACCGCCGCTGGTCGCGCACGTTTATGCTCAACGCCGATAATCCCGCGCAAGAAGCGAAGCTCGTTTGGAACCGTTCGCAGCAGGATCGTTACAGCGATCCGGGCAATCCCGTGATGGAACGGCTTCCGAACGGCCAATCAGTGATTCATCAAAATGGTGATGACATCTTTCTGTCGGGGCAGGGCGCGTCGCCGAAAGGCGACCGGCCTTTTCTGGATCGCTTCAACCTGAAGACGCTGAAGTCGGAACGGCTCTTCCGCTGCGACGACAACAGCTACGAATCGTTCGTGGCGATGCTCGCCGACGATGGCTCGCGGTTCATCACACGCTATGAGACGCAGACCACGCCACCGAACTATTTCACCCGCGCTGCTGGAAGCGACAACAAGCAGGCGCTGACCAACTTCCCCGACCCGACGCCGCAACTGCGCGGCATCAAGAAACAGCTTGTCCGCTACAAACGCAAAGACGGTGTTGACCTCTCGTTCACGCTCTATTTGCCGCCGGATTACAAAGAGGGCACGCCGCTGCCGACCGTCGTCTGGGCCTACCCGATTGAATTCAGCGACGCCAGAGTCGCAAGCCAGGTTTCAGGCTCGGCCAATCGCTTCACCACGTTCGGCGGCATGTCGCATCTCTTCTTCACGCTGATGGGTTATGCGGTGCTGGACGACGCGACGATGCCGGTGATCGGCGATCCTGAAACGATGAATAACACCTACATCGAACAGATCGTGTCGAGCGCCGAAGCCGCGATTGACAAGGCCGCCGCGATGGGCGTCACCGACCGCAACCGCGTCGGCGTAGGCGGCCACAGCTACGGCGCGTTCATGACGGCCAACCTGCTGGCGCACAGCGATCTGTTCAAAGCGGGCATCGCGCGCAGCGGGGCGTACAATCGCACGCTCACGCCGTTCGGATTCCAGAGCGAGCGCCGCACGTTCTGGGAAGCGCCGGAGATGTATTTCAAAGTTTCGCCGTTTATGCATGCGCAGAAGATCAAGGAGCCGATCCTGCTGATTCACGGCGAGGCCGATAACAACGCGGGCACGCATCCCATCCAGAGCGACCGCCTGTATCAGGCGATCAAAGGCAACGGCGGCAACGCGCGTTACGTGACGCTGCCGCTGGAATCGCACGGTTACGCCGCCCGCGAATCAATCGAACACACGCTGTGGGAGATGATCACGTGGTTCGACAAATACGTGAAAGGAATGCAGCCCACCGCGCTGCGTTAGCTCAAACCGCCACTTATGACATTTACTGATCCGAGCGCAAAGGACTAAAGAGCCATTGATAAAGCGCAGCAGCGTATGGAGTGCGGCCTGTCTGTTTAGTTGTTTATGTTCGGATCAATAAGAGGAGGCGCATATGAATCGTTACTCGACCATCATCCTCGCCGCAGTGTTTGTGATTGCGGCGTCAGCGACTGCTTTCGCCCAGCAATCGCAACCCGCCGCTCCAACGCAGAACGCGAACCTGATGAGCGCGGAACTCAAGGCTATGTACAACAACATCAAGAACAATCACATCAAGATGGCTGAGAAGATGCCGGAGGAGAATTACAGCTTCAAGGCCACGCCGGATGTCCGCACTTTCGGCCAGTTGGTCGCGCACGTCGCCGACGCTCAAGTCCGCACGTGCTCAGCGGTGAATGGCGAGCAGAAAGCGGTCAACGCCGGCTCGAAGACCACGAAGGCCGATCTGGTCGCCGCGCTGAAGGAGTCCTACGCGATTTGCGACAAAGCCTTCGATTCGCTGACCGACGCCAAAGCGGGCGAGATGATCACAGTGGGCCAGCGCCAACGTTCCAGGCTCGGCTTGCTGGCCGGGATGGTGTCCCACTCGAACGAAGAGTATGGATATATGGCCGTCTATCTGCGGCTGAAAGGCGTTGTGCCGCCATCTAGCGAAAGGCGATGATTTCCCGGCGAAACTTGCTCTACCGGTTCCAGAAGTAGTTAAAAGAGTACGGAACAAACGTGACGAACCGAACAGACGGAACCCTCCTTTCCTGTTTTTCCACCTGTCCCATTGTCTCCGTTCGTTCCGCACTCTTTTCCCCGCCTTTATTGAACGTTCAGTTTATCCAGGTTCGGGCCGCCGGCGTTGGTGGTTGAAGTCACTCGCACCGCCTTATTGCCTGAGGTTGTACCCAGATTCACCGATAGCGAGGTCGTCTTCCAGGTTGTCCAGGCGCCGGTTGGCGGGAAACTCAGCATTCCGACGCTGACTCCATTGATCGTTATTTTGCAAGTCCGATTGACCGTGCTCCCGTTGGCGTAGCGGAACGTGAGCGTCCGAGGTCCGGTGTGATTGATCGAAAACTCGACAAAGGAATTGGCGACGTTGTCAGCGAAATCCACAAAGCCCGTTCCGGTAAATCCCGTGTGGTTCGTCGCGACCTTGCTCCCGCCGCCCAGCGTGGCGTTTTCAGCTTGAAGAGTCACCGCGCTCGGAGTCGGTGATGGCGCCGGAGTCGGAGTCGGAGTTGGCGCTGGAGTCGGAGTCGGAGTCGGAGTCGGAGTTGACGCGGCGAGAGCCACGGCGATGTCAATGAAACCGCCACCCGCATCGGGCATAGCGATTCCTCTGGTAACTACATTTTGCGTTGTCCCCAGCGCCTGTGATTGATTGATCTGAGCCAGATCAATGGTGAAAAGCGTCCGTCCGCTGACGCCGATGAGACTGTTGCCTCCGTTGCCGTCAGAATAGATGTCAATGTCCGCCGTCGGGCTGACATTGACCGGAGCGCCATTGGGAGTGACTAGGCGGCCAAGCGTTTGCAGGACGCCTCCGCCTGTGGCCGAACTGCCGCCGGGAGTGGCCGGCTGAATCGTCACGAATGTGTCGAGGTCGTAATCAATACCGTAGAAAAGAGTGTTCGCCGCGCCGACATAATTATTGGTATATGCGCCAGCGGAGACGTTCGGAGTCTTTCCCGCGCTGACGTCGCCTGCGGCGTAAGACAGGCTGGTTTGGATCGCCGCCGCATTGAGGTTGCCGCTCGCATTGACGACCGCATAATTCTGGCAGTTGCTGCCAATCAAACGGATCGCGCTGAGGACGGGATTGAAGTCCATCAGCGATTGAAATCCACCGGAAAACCGGGCCGGCGCGTTATTGACTGTTATGTTGCTCACCAGGGTAGCGGCGCCCGAAGTCAGATTGATAGTGTAGACACTGCCGGTGTCAGTCACGGCGTACAAAAGCCCGTCAGCCGGGCGGAAATCAATCCCGATCAAATTGCCATTGGTGGTTGTGACGCGAAACAATCTGGTGAAACTGGTCGCGCCGGGCGCCAGGACGAAAATCACGTTGTCCGCGTTCAGGGCGTAGATATTTGTTTTCGGCCTGACGATGCCTGTAGTTTGTTGAGCGCTGGCCGAATATCTATCCATCAGACCGAAGGTCAATGAAGCGGCCAGAGCCAATGCGGTGAGTGTAAGCGCAGCAAAAGTCCTTTTCATATTTTGTTCTCTCATAAGTTTTACCCTCTCCCAGATAAAAGGGTGTTTATTCGGTTAAGTGTGTTCCTTCGTTAAAGAGATGGTTGTCGCCGCAGACGGCCGATAAAGACACCTACGGCCAGAGGCGATGAGAGGAGCTTCAAATGTGGGACAAAGTGGAGAGCTTTGCGGTTGGTGAGGAACAAAGAGCGAGACAGTGATCCGACTATCAACAAGCCGTCATCATTGGTCTTTTTGTGATTTGGGCAATTCAGCTTAAGCGGGGCGCCTAGCTGTCATCTTTGTAGCTCTACGATCTGAATTCAATTCAGATTTGCGAGGATGGCGGCTCTGGGCAATGAGTCGCCGCCGCACGTATAAACAACATTAGCCGCTCACGGTTCACATTTAATATTTGAACGAGAATCATCTATCTCCAATCGCGCTCGCATCCCTGAATTCCACAGCGTAAATGGCACTGACCAGAGCATTGACGCAGGCTGGCCGATTGCTTTTGCGGTTGGAAGGAGCTTGCCGCTAAACTACCGATAGCAATTCCCGAAAGTACCAACTTAACGCACAACTCGGAAAGGATACTTTGCATGAACCGGCGAAGATTCATCGGTCGAAGTCTATCGGGCAGCGTCTTGTTGGGCGCAAGCGCCGCAACGCCCGCGCAAACGCAGATGCGCGATAACGCCCAGCAGTCCGAAGTGTTCATCGAACGCGAGCAGGCGGGACAGCCGCACAAGGGCAAAGTCCTGGCCGCCATCCAGCCGCATTGCGATGATCTGCCGTTGTTCGCGGGCGGAACCGTCCTCAAGCTGATCCGCGAAGGCTACACCGGCATCCTGATCCGAACGAGCAACGACGAGATGGCCGGACGCGGAGCGACGATGGGCGAGGTCACGCTCAACAACGAACGCGACAACTTCGAGGTCGCGCGCCGCCTGGGATTGAAGAAAACCTTCGACCTCCATTACCGCAATCACGAATTCGACGCCGTCGCGGCGGCGGAGATGCGTCACCGCCTTGTCTTCATCTTCCGGCTGATGAAGGTGGATACAGTCATTTGTTACGATCCGTGGGGACATTACGAGGAAAACCCCGATCATTACATCACGGCGCGATGCGTTGAAGCCGCCTCCTGGATGGCCGGCGGGCGATGGGATTTGCCGGAACATTTCGAGGCGGGATTGCAACCGCATGCCGTCACGGAAAAATACTATTTTGCGCGCGGGCCGCAACTGGTCAACCGTGTGGTTGACATCGGCGCGGTCTTCGATCAGAAAGTAGAAGTCAACGCGGCCAATGTTACGCAGGGGCCAGCGGGCGAATACGGCGCGGCGTTGCGGAAGCGGCTGGCCCAGCAGAAACTGAAGCTGCCGATCCTGGGCGATGACGACGCGACGGCCAATCGGCAATACATCAAACACATCGTGCTTGGCGAAGACGCCGAATTGGGCCGACGCTACGGCCTCTCTTACGCCGAGCCGTTTCATTACATCGGCCCGAAGCCTTCGATGCTGGACGATTACATCAAGCAGCACGCCGTGCCGTTGTAAACCGACCGGCGTTAGGGCAAAGTTGTTCGCAACTGCCGCGCGATGTTCGCCGTCTTAGCTTCGGAACGATTCACGACCTCTCGAAATTGGGAAAGGACACAATATGGCTGATCTTGTTTCGCAATGGCGTCAATGGACGCCGCGTCTGCTCAGCGTTCTGCGCATTATCACGGCTTTTCTGTTCATGCAGCACGGCGCGCAGAAACTCTTCGGGGCTTTTGGCGGCATACCGGGCGGGACGCCTCCGCTGCTTTCGTTGATCGGGTTTGCCGGAGTGCTGGAGTTTTTCGGCGGCCTGCTCATCCTGCTTGGGCTGTTTACCCGATTGGTGGCGTTCATTTTGTCGGGGATGATGGCGGTGGCTTATTTTACGGGGCACGCGCCGGGGGGATTCTGGCCGACGCAGAATGGCGGGGAACTGGCTGTGCTCTATTGCTTCATCTTTCTTTATCTGTCTGCCGCCGGAGGAGGCGCGTGGAGTCTCGATGCGATTTGGCGGCGTGATGGGGTTTCGACTGACAAGAAATTCTGACCGCGCAGTCGCCAAAATATTCACCCAAAACACTCACCCAAAACAATGAGGTTATCGAAGGCGCATATCATTTACTTTGCTCTGGTGTTGCTCATCACCGCGTTTTTCGCGCCCGGGTTTTTCGCCGTGGACAACGATTGGCATCAATGGCGAGGGCCGAACAATGATGGAATGGCTCGCGGCGATATTCCTGTCGAATGGAGCGACACCAGGAACGTCGCCTGGCGCGCGACCATCCCCGGACGCGGCTTCTCTTCGCCGGTCATCTGGGGCGACAAGATATTCCTGACGACAGCCGTGCCGATCGGCGACGCTCCGGCGGCGCCAGCCGCAGATCAACAGCAGGGGCAAAGGCGCGGCCCCGGAGGCGGCGCAGGCGTCGGGCGCGAGCATAAATTCGTCGTGATGTGTTTGAATCGCAATACCGGCAAACTGCTGTGGGAGCGCGTCGCCAAAACCGCCACGCCGCACGAAGGCTACCATCACCAATACGGTAGCTTCGCCTCCAACACGCCGGTGACCGACGGACAGCACGTTTACGCGTTCTTCGGTTCGCGCGGCTTGTACAAATACGATCTCGACGGGAAGCTCATCTGGGAAAAACAGTTTCCGCCGATGCGCATGCGCCTTGCGTTCGGCGAAGGCGTTCCGACTGTGCTCGACGGCGACACGCTCTATCTGAAGTTCGATCAGGAACAGGATTCTTACATGCTGGCGCTCGACAAACGCGACGGCAAAGAGTTGTGGCGCGTCGCGCGTGACGAAGTCAGTTCCTGGTCGCCGCCGCTGGTCGTCACGCACAACGGGCGCAAACAGGTGGTGGTCAGCGCTTCGAAGAAAGTGCGCTCGTATGACGCCGCCACAGGCAAGCTGATCTGGGAAGCCGCCGGCCTCGGCACGAATGTCATTCCGGCGCCGGTCACCGCCAGTGGCGTCGTTTACGCGATGAGCGGTCACCGCGAACCGAACCTGCTCGCCATCCGGCTCGGACGCGAAGGCGACCTGACCGGGACGGACGCGATACTCTGGACGAACAATCGCGGCAACTCTTACACCGCCGCGCCGGTGCTCCACGACAACAAACTTTATTTCATCACCGACACAGGCATGCTGAGTTGCTTCAACGCCAACACCGGCGCGCCGCATTACCATCAACAGCGGCTGCCGAAGCCTTACAACTTCAAAGCCTCGCCGGTTGGAGTCAACGGCAAGCTTTACCTGGCTACCGAAGAGGGCGATGTGGTGGTGGTCAAAATGGGCGAGAAATACGAAACGCTGGCGACCAACACGCTGGCCGACCAGACGTTCATCGCCACGCCCGCAGTCGCCGGCGGCAGCCTTTATCTGCGCGGCCAGAATACGCTCTTCTGCATTCGGCAGTGAACAGCCACGCGGCGACCAACATGATGAATCATGCTTAAACTCCGAGGGAGGCGATATGGAAACGCCAGATACAAATAAGCCATACAGACGATTCATGAAGACGCGATTCGTTCGGTTATTTTGCCCTATGCTGCTCATAGGCATCATTGGGTACAACGTCAGACCGCTCTCGCAACAGCCTCAGGGAGATCGGGCGGAACGCTTCAGACGGATGTCGAAGGATGCCGAAAACCGTGGGCTGGCCGATCCCTTCAAGGGAGTCACGACGGATGGGAATGTGGTTCCGGGATTGTTCACGATACGCTCGACCAGGGTTTCCACTGCGCCCGTCCGCAAAGCCGCTGACGCCTTCCTCGCTGCTTTGACTCAGGAGCAGCGCGCCAAAACAACATTCCAGATAGACGACCCGGAATGGCGCAAGTGGATGAACCAGCATTTCTACGTCCGGCAGGGCGTGGGTTTTAAAGAGATGTCTGAAGCTCAGCGCGAAGCCGCTTTCGGTTTGCTGCGCGCCTCTCTCAGCGCGAAAGGTTTGAAGTTGTCGCGCGACATCATGCGGCTCAATCACACGCTCGGCGAATTGAACAACAACGATTTTGAACAGTACGGCCAATGGCTCTACTGGATCACGGTGATGGGAACGCCGTCGGACAAAGAGCCGTGGGGATGGCAACTCGACGGGCATCATCTGATCATCAACTACTTCGTGCTGGGCGATCAGGTGGTGATGACGCCGACCTTCATGGGTTCTGAGCCGGTCATCGCCCATTCCGGCAAATACAACGGCACGGCCGTTTTGCAGGACGAGCAAAACAAGGGCCTGGCCTTGATCAACGCGCTCGATGAAGCGCAACGCAAGAAGGCGATCGTTCAAGTTTCCAAGACCGGTAACAACAATGTGGGCGAAGCCTTCAAGGATAACGTCACGCTCGATTACGCCGGGATTCGCGCTTCTGAGTTCACGTCAAAACAGAAGGAACAGTTGCTGGATTTGATCGGCGAGTACGTCAGGAACATGCGGGACGGACACGCGAAGGTGAAAATGAGTGAGGTCAGACAACACATCGAGAAGACTCATTTCGCCTGGATTGGCGGGACGGGGCCGAAGGATGTTTTTTATTACCGCGTCCAAAGCCCAGTGATTCTGATCGAATTCGATCATCAGTTGCCGGTCGGCTTGCGCCATCTCGCCAAAGAGCCGCGAGCGGTGGACCGCGAGCACATCCATACAGTTGTCAGGACTCCGAACGGGAACGATTACGGCAAGGACCTGCTCCGGCAGCATTACCAGCAGCATCCGCACAGCCATTGAAGGTTTGTTGAGGATTATTTGGCTTTGATTTGCTGCGCGTATTCCCGCACGCGCCGTTGCCAGACGTAGGCGGAAAGCGATTGGCGGGAGGCGATCAACTCTGTGACGGCCTGGGCCGTCACGCCAGGCAGAAAGGCGCTGCTCTCCTGCTCGAAATATTCTCCGTTGGCGAGGCGACAGATTTTTACGCTGCCTTTGTGATATCGCCAGATTTCGCTGACGCCAAAATCCGCGAAAAGCGGGAGCTTGTTGATTGACGGGTTGCTGATATCAACCTCGATTACCAGATCGGGCGCAGGGTCTTTGGCCAGGTCAATCTCAGCCATTTGGATGATCTGTTCGGTATGAGAAAAGTAGAACGAGTCGTCGCCTTCAAAGCCGCCGGCCTT
>WBZR01000969.1_pt1 | contig 40096 bp, 41 predicted proteins | sample 5204231 | NCBI WGS metagenome assembly WBZR01 (sample SAMN12412403, study PRJNA552823) | activated sludge metagenome | isolation source: activated sludge from anammox sidestream of wastewater treatment plant... | place: USA: Virginia | collected 2017-08 | reverse complement strand
CGACGCCGCAACCCTCACGGCCGAAATGATCGAGATCGAATGGCTGCTCCGGCCCCAGACCCGTCACGTCTTTGCCATGGTCGTGGATGTTGTGGGGAGCACGGGCATGAAGAGCAAGGCGGATCCCTTGGTCGCCGAGGCGACCTTCCGCGAGTATCAGAACCTCCTCTCGCGAATGGCAGAAGGCCACGGAGGAAAAGTTCACGCCACCGCGGGCGATGGCACCGTCCTGGGCTTCGACGAGTGCGACCAAGCCATGGAGTTCGCTGCCGCGCTGCACCACGCCCTACCCAGCTTCAATTCCTTGACCAACCGCCTTCCCGACGAGTTTCGGATCCGGATCGGCATCCACCGTGGCGAAGTCACGGGAGATCTCGGTGAAGTCTCCTTCACGAGCGTGATTGACGTCGCGGCCCACATTGAGGCGTCCGCACCGGTCGGGGGTACTGCGGTCAGCGGCGAGGTCGCGAGCCTCCTGCCCAAGGAAGCAAGCCGGCCGCTAGGGCGCTCAGTGGAAGGTCATGAGATCTACATTACGGGACTGACCGGCCCCTCCGAAACGATCACGCCCGCCGAGGCGTCCAAGTAGGCGTGCAATCGCTCTTCTTCCTGCTCCTGCTCGCTGGGCAACCCGGTCAAGAAGCGGCAGACCTCACCCTTCACCGAGTAGAAGGCTCCCTCGGTACGTATCGCTTCGAGCTCGCGGACTCCGACCCTCGAAGCGGGGTGAAGATCGAGGCGACCTACACCGCCGACTACAAGGGCGACGGCAAAGTCGCGTTCGAGCCCAAGGGGTTCGAGATGCTCTTGGCCGGGGAGCCGAACGACGCACAGCCGTTCCAGCCCACCGTCATGAAGACGGACGAGCACGGACTGCCCCTCGAGCCCGACGTCGCAGGGATGCAACTCATTTTCGTGATCCATCAATTGGGGGGATACCTTCCCAACCAAAAGGTGGAGAAGGACGAGAGGTTCGACGTCAACTTCCAGCACGGGGACTCGAAGCTGAAGGGCGAAGGGAGGTTCTTGGGATACGAGGACGTCGGGGGAACGAAGCTCGCCCGCCTCAAGCTCACCGGCCGCTATACCGCGGTGCTTGCCATGCCCAGCCTCGACCTGGACCTCGACTCCTGGTTCGACCCTAGCCTCCACCGCGTCACCAGGGTCAAGGGCAAGCTGCACTCCATCGTGGATCGAAAAGGGGAGACGAAGCGGTACCCGATCGAGGTCAGCATCGAACCGTCCACCGGCACGTAGGACATACTGGGGTTCATGCGCCTTTCCGTGCTTGGACTCGCTGTTTTCTCCGCTTGCGCGTTTGGTCAACCCTGGGTACCGGACGATCACGGCACGCTGAAGTTCGACGACCTCTTCCCGCGCAGGTCGTTCTTCGGTGCCTCGGCGCGCGGGGCGAGTTGGAGCCACGACGATCGCTTCGTGGCGTATCTTTGGAACCCTTATGGCACCCGCGGCTCCGATCTCTGGCTCCTCGACACGAAGACTGGAAAGAGCCGCGCACTCACCTCGATTGACGTGATGGGGGAGTTCGATCCAGATGCGGTTCGGGCCAAAGGCCGCTACGCGAAGGAGGACTCCGAGCTCGACGAGCGAGAGAAGTTGAGCCTACAGGACTATCGCAAGGACCAAGTGAAGCGGCGAAAGGAGCGCGAAGGTCGAAACCGGCCCGAGCCGAGCTACCCTGGCATCAGCGACTTTCATTGGTCAAGCGAGGGCCATCGAATGCTCCTGGTGTACCGAGGCGACCTCTATCTTTGGGCGGAAGGCAACGACAAGCTACAACGCTTGACCCGAACTCGCGACCAAGAGTCGGACCCACGCTGGGTGAAAGGCGACAAGCAGTTCACCTTCCGCAGGGGCACGGGCATCTACCGCATGTCACTCGACAGCTCCACGATCGAGCAGCTCGATCCTCAACTGCCGAACAACATGCCAATCTTTGGCTATAGCCTCTCCCCGGACGGAACCCGCATGATGTTGCTCACGGGCCGGTCTACCGGCGAGTACCGCCAGATCGAATGGATCAGCTATCGCGGCCGTTTCGCCCAAGTGCAACGGTCGAGCCAGTTTTGGGGCACTCCCGACGAAAAGATCCAGGAGGAGCGGTTCCTTTACCTCTTCGACCTGACCAAGGACGACCCCGAGACGAACAAGCCTTGGGAGGTTTGGTCCTGGAAGAGCTCGGGCGACGAGATCAAAGGTGTCAGCACGAGCGAGACGCCCTGGTCCCCGGATGGGAAGTCGTTCGTATTCGCGGCCTATAGCAACCTCTCGCGCGAGGTCGAGATCAACGTGGCCGACTTGGCCGCAAAGAACGTCAAGTCGGTCTACAAAAGCAAGTTCTTGGGCGAGGACGACGGCGCGAGTGCATCGGAACCCAGGTTCACCCCGGACGGAGCCAGCATCCTTTGCCTCATGGAGACGACCGGATACCGGCTCCCCTGGCTCATTGATCCCGTGACCGGGAGCGGCAAGGCCCTCGTTCAAGGCGAGTTCAACGCGCAGCCGGTCCAGTTGAGCGAGGATGGCAAGACCCTGGTCGTGCGCTCCACCGCCCTGCATCCCGCGAGGCAGCAGCTCTACAAGGTGGACATGGCTTCCGGGTCCTTCCAACGCTGGACGAGCCAGGAAGGAAACTACGACAACCCCGTTCCCTCGCACTCGTGCCGCACCGCACTCGTCCACTTTGCGAACTGGTCAAGCCCGACCGAGACATACCTCGTCGGCGACGGGGAGAAGCGGATCACGGACTCCCACCGCCCCGGCGCCTTCGCCAAGGTCAACCAGATCAAGCCAACCCTGGTCTCCTTCAAGAACCGGCACGGACAGAGCGTCTACGGCTACGTCTTCCTGCCACCAGGATACGACAAGTCGCAACAGCGGCCCTGTATGGTCTACACCTACGGGGGCCCGCTGGGCGAAGGGAACTCCGTGAGCGACGGTAGCTTCAATTCCACGGGCTACCTCTTCAACATGTATCTCGCCCAGGAGTACGGTTTCGTGACCGCTACCTTCGACCCCCGAGGATCATCGGGCTATGGCGCGGCCTTCGTCCGGGCCAGCTTCGGTGCCGTAGGCGAGCCCCAGACTGAGGACCTCGTGGACGCCGCCAAATGGCTCCAAGCCGAGTACAACGTGGACCCCAAGAAGATGGCCTTGAACGGGTGGTCGTTCGGCGGTTGGCAAACCCAACACGTGCTCTACCATCAGCCGGGCGTCTACACGCTGGGAATCGCGGGCGCAGGCCCGACGGAGTGGCAGAACTACAACCAAGGCTATGTACAGGAGACGATCGGCATCCAGCCCGAGGGCAAGATCGAGGACCTTGACAAGTTCTCGCTCACCAAGGTCGCGATGAACCTGAAGGACCCCCTCATGCTCCTGCACGGCATGGAGGACTCCAACGTTCTCTTCCAGCACACGATCGCCGTCTACCGAGTTCTCTGCCAATATGGCCTCGCGCCGCTTGTCGAGCTCGTGGTGGATCCGACGGGCAACCACGGCCTCGGGGGCGACATTGACCGCCGGGACACGCTGGCCCTCTACCTCCGATTCATCCAGACACACTGGGGAGAGCGGCCTTATGTCGCAGGGGGCCAGCCCTAGGCCCACTGCCTAGGACGACGCATCGTAGCAGCGGCTGGAAGCGTGATCTCTAGCGAAATGGGAACCATGACGGCGGAAAACCTGGAAGCGCTTGGGAAGTGCTACCTCATGAGCGGGCTCAGCCCCGAAGCCGTGACCGATGTCGCCGGGATCGCCGAGTGCGGCACCATGCTGGCCGGAGAGTCCCTCACCGAGGCGGGGCAGCGCGGATGCGACCTGTTCGTGATCTTGGAAGGCAAGGTCGTGATCAACACAAAGGGTGGGGACAAGCTCGCCGATGCCGGGCCCGGCTCCGTGGTCGGCGAGATCGCGCTCGTGGACGACCAGCCTCGATCTGCGACCGTGGTTTGCGCCGGCCTCGTACGGTACGCCCGATTCCCGGCCAAGGAACTTCGCGCCTACATGGCGAAGAACAGGGAGACCGGTTTTGCGATGCTCGCCAACCTTTCGAGGGTGCTCTCCATGCGCCTGCGGCAAACGGACCACGCCCTCGACCTCCTTCACGACAAGACCCGCGACCCCTGGGAGCACTCGTGTTGAGGAAAAGCTGGGGACTACTTTGGGCAAAGTCCGTGGGGAACTCAGCCGAAGAGTCATGACGTATTGCGACATATCCGCGCTCGCGCACGTCCATGGGGAGTAGAGGCCGCAATGGTTCGCATCGTTGGAGTGCAAAGATCGGAAGACATCCATCGCGAGTTCGTGCTCCTTCAAAACCAGGGCTCGCTCCGTGCAAACTTGCGAGGCCTGACCCTCTTGGCCGGATGTACGGTCGGTGCCGATCAGCCCGTCCTCTACGTGTTTCCCGATGACGTGGACGTGGCCCCAGGGAACTTCGTGCTCTTGAAGACCTCGGTCTGCCCCGGCAAATGGTGCCTGACGAGAGACGGCCAGCGCGTCTTCTACACCGGCATGGGAAAGAGCGAGCCGTTCTGGTCCTGTTGGAAAGGCGAGGTTCACTTGCTCGGCATACAGCACACGTTCTGCGAGCGCACCGCGGAGTCCGTTCTGGTCTAGCCGCTGTTCACGAACGCCATTGCTCGATCCAGACCTTCGGTCACGAACAGTTCTGCGGCTTGGCGCGTGCGGTCTAATACTGCCTCGATCACTTCCGACTCCTCCCGGCTAAAGCGGCCGAGCACGTGCTCCACGCCCGCAGCGGGCGGCTTGCCGATTCCGATCCGAATCCTTGCATACTCGTTGGTTCCCATTGCGGCGATGATGGAACGGTGGCCGTTGTGGCCCGCCGCCCCGCCTTTCGGCTTCATGGAGACGCGGCCAGGTTCCAGATCTAGTTCGTCTGCGATCACGAGCAAGGCGGATGCGTCGAGGCCCATGGCTCGCAAGAGCTGGGCGATCGGCCCTCCGCTGCGGTTCATAAAAGTCACCGGCTTTGCGAGGACGACCTCGCGGTTCCCGATCGTGCCTTGTCCATATCGGGAGCCGTGCTTCAGGGTGGCTAGCCTGATCCCATGTTGTTCCGCCAAGCGGTCCACGACCTCGAAGCCGACATTGTGCCGTGTGCCGCGATACTCCGATCCGGGGTTGCCGAGCCCGACCACGAGGAACTCGGGTGGAGCAGTGGGCTTTCGGCGAAACAAGGGCTACTTCCCCGCCATCCCGATGAACGGATCGAGCCGACCGGTGAGCACGAAGGCGAGAAGCAACCCGCCGAGCACGATGCGATAGACGACGAACGGCACGAGGCCGCGAGTCTGGATGAGCTTGAGCAAGAACGAGATCGCTAGCCACCCGCTGGCGAAGGCGAACAGGTTAGCGACCAACATCGGCACGAGCAACGATCCCGTGACGAGCTCGCCCGCATGCTCCTTCAAGCTGAAGATCGCGGCCGCGACGATGGCGGGCACGGAGAGTAGGAACGAGTATCGAGCCGCCGCCGACCTCTCCATCCCCGCGAAGAGCGCACCCGTGATCGTGCTCCCGCTCCGACTCGCGCCGGGTATCAAGGCGAGCGCCTGCCAGAGGCCGACCCAGAGGCCGTCCCGAACCGTGAGCTTTTCGAGGGAACGGCCCTGCCGACCGACCCGCTCGGCCACGCCCATCAGGATGCCGAAAACGATCAGGGCGCAGGCCACGACCACAAGAGACCGGAGCTCGTTCTCGATCCACCTTTTGGTGAGGAGCCCGATCCCCACGATGGGCAAGGTCCCCACCGCAATCCCCCATCCCAGACGCCACTCGGGCAGTTGGCGCGCTGCTGGCTTACCGAACCCAGCCGCCCATTTCGAGGCAATCCCAATCAAATCCTTCCGGAAGAAGAGGATGACCGCGACCGTGGTCCCGATCTGGATGGCCGCCGTGAAGGCGGCCCCCGGATCTTCCCAACCCAGGACCGCCGGCAAGACCCGGATGTGCGCCGTGCTGCTGACCGGGAGAAACTCCGTCAAGCCTTGCACGATGCCGAGGACGACCGCTTCGATCAGACCCAGGGTGGCACCTCCGGGCTCTCGATGCCCAGGAAGCGGAGTGCGGCATAGCGAACCCTCTGCGAAGCCATCCCGTCTCCGTAGGGGTTGGTCGCTTGCGCCATGTGGCCGAGCGCGGCCGGATCTGCCAAAAGGCTCCGAGCGGACGAATAGACGCTCTCTTCCTTGGTTCCAACGAGCCTCGCGGTGCCAGCCTCGACTCCCTCGGGCCGCTCGGTCGTGTCTCGGAGCACCAAGACGGGAACCCCAAACGCCGGAGCCTCTTCTTGAACCCCGCCCGAATCCGTGAGGATGAGGGCAGACCGTCGCATGAGCTGGACGAAGTCCACATAGTCCGGAGGTTCGACAAGCGTGCAGCGAGGCTTTCCCTCGAGAACGGACTGCAACGCTGTGCGCACGGCCGGGTTTCGGTGCATGGGCACGACGAGCAGGACGTCCTCGAACTCCTCCACCAAGCGGAGGGCTGCACGAGCCACCTCGAGTTGAGGCTCGCCCCAGTTCTCGCGCCGGTGCGTCGTGAGCAAGAGCACGCGGCCCGGGTGGTCAGCATATGGCAGACCATGCCCCTGCCTCGCAACCGCCTGCACCGCATCAATGCCCGTGTTGCCCGTGACCATCACCGAATCCGGGGCGGCACCTTCTGCCAGGAGGTTGTCGGCGGCCAATCGGGTCGGCGCAAAGTGCAACCGGGCAAAGAGACCGAGCGCCCTTCGATTGAACTCCTCGGGGAAGGGGGACCAGATGGAAGGCGTGCGAAGTCCCGCCTCGATGTGTCCGAACGGCACTTGACGGTAGAACGCGGCGAGCCCAGCACAGTAGGTCGTGGTCGTGTCCCCTTGCGCGAGCACAAGGTCGGGGGCTCGATCCGCAATCACCTGGTCCAACCCTTCCAAGGCTCGAGACGTCACGGATGCGAGCGTCTGTCCATGGTGCATCAAGCCGAGGTCCACGTCCGCCTCGAGCCCGAACGCGCCCAGGGCTTGGTCGAGCATCTCGCGGTGCTGCCCGGTCGAGACGAGCACGGTGTCAATCTGGCCTGCGAACCTTTGGAACTCTTGCACCACGGCAGCCGATTTGATCGCGTCCGGCCTGGTCCCGACCACAAAGAGCGCAGTCGGTCTAGCCATTCGTCCGCACGATGGTGACGAGCACGCTACACAGGACGAGCGCGAGGAGGTAGAGGATCCAGACGGCTTGGCGTTGATTCAGGCCCTGGCCCAGGAGCACATGGTGGATGTGCCGCTTGTCCGCCTGGGTCACCGGGTGTCCGCCCAACACACGGCGGACGACGACCACCACCGCATCGAGGAACGGCACACCGAAGACGAGGATGGGGATGAATAGCGCAAGCGCCGCTGCGGTCTTCAGGGCCCCGACCACGGACAAGGCCGCGAGCATGAACCCGAGCACCTGGGCCCCGCCCGTGCCCATAAAGATCTTGGCCGGGTTGTAGTTGTAGCGCAAGAAACCGATGCTCGACCCGGCGACGGCGGCAGCAAGGATCGCGACCCTGGGTTGCCCCTCATAGGCGGCAATGATGGATAGGGTCCCGCCTGCGATGCTTGCGATCCCTGCCGCGAGGCCGTCAATTCCGTCGAGCGTGTCCATGGTCTTGGTGACCACGAAGAGGTAGACGGCCGTGAGGGGCACTGCCGCCCAGCCGAAGCTCACCCAGTCCTGGCCGGGGCCGATCGGGAGCCCGATCCCACTGATCTGCACCCGGCCCGCCGAGTCGAACAGGAATTGGACAGCGACACCGGCACCGAGCAGTACCGCCATCTGCACCTTGGCGGAAAGCGGATGGACATCGTCCCTCATCCCCACGACCAGGATTCCCAAGCAAACCGCAAGGAGTCCGATCAAGTACCACGGGAAGGGTCGGAACGGGTAGGCGAACGGCAGTATTCCCAAGATCGCGACCGCAATGCCGAGGAAGATGGCGAGACCGCCCCACCGAGGGATCGGCTCCGTGTGGACGCGCCGGTCATCCCTGGTGGGATCGTCTATGGCACCTTTCGAGATCGCAAACCGACGCACAAAGGGGGTCACGAGCAACGTCACGGCCATCGCCGCCAGCAAGGTGAAGAGCGGATACCGCAAGCCGGTGAACGGGTCGTCCTTGGGAACCAGGGCCAGGAGAGAGCTAGCGAGCACCGGTCTCCAGCGGCTGGGGCTCCCCATCGGCGAAGCGGAGCACGCAGGTCCCCGCTTCTTGGAACAGTTCGAGCGAGAAGGGATCGGGGTAGTCGCCTTCGAAGATTACGCGCTCGATCCCGGCATTGATCAACATCTTCGCGCAGGTGTTGCAGGGTTGGCACGTGACGTAGATCGTCGAACCCAGGCACGGAATGCCGATCATGGCCGCTTGTAGGAGGGCGTTCTGCTCGGCGTGGAGCGAGCGGATGCAGTGCCCAGCCCGCAGGCATCCCTGGGGCCATTCGTTCTCGTGGCCCCCGCTGGGGCAGTGGGAAAGGCCCCGTGGCGCACCGTTATAGCCCGTCGCGAGGATGCGGCGCTCACGTACGATCACGGCCCCGACCAACCGCCTCGGGCAGGTTGCCCTGGTCGCAACCATGGCTGCGATCTGCATAAAGTAGGCATCCCAACTGGGCCGCTCCCCCATTTGCTACGGACATTATGGGAGAAGCCCGGCACTGAACACCGGGCTTCTCAGGGTCGGGCGGCTCCCTGCGCCGCTAACCGCCCGCGAGGCGGTACATCTCCTTGACATCGGCCATGTCCACGTCCTTGTCATGGTCAATGTCGCAGATGTGCCCCCAAGCCTCCGGCATCTCCATTCCCTTGCGAACGTAGCGCTCGACGGTACGCGCCTCACCCAGGGTGACCCGGCCGTCGAAGTCAATGTCACCGGGGTAATAGATCACGACCTTGCGATCGAGCCACTCGTCCGAGAACGAGCCCGTACCAAACGAACGCAACATCAAGTGCCACTCTCCCACGGCGAACTGAACCGTGTTGACGTTCGCAGCCCGAATGTGGCCCGGCATGTGCTCGTAGCCGTCCACGACGACCGCATCACCAGGGTCGGTGGTCCGGCTTCGGTAGATGGATGCCGTCTGCACCGCAGGTGATCCTTCGATCGGCTTCCAAGCGACCGGGATGAAATCGTGCGCCTTTTCGATGTAGGTCGTATCGCCGTGGTCGTTCCCACCGCCACCGTCGAACCTTTGGCGAGGAGGCACCGGGCCTGCCGGCTCGATCGTGAGCCAGTAGTTCGGGTTCGAAGTGTTTCCGGACCGAAGTACGCGCACATAGTACGTTCCACCTGTGAGCCCGCTCAGGGAGATCTCCTCCCAGTTGTAGCTCTCGGCGGAACTGCGCAGTTGCGTTCCGGCAGCGTTGAAAAGCTGCATGCTGAACGACCCTTGTCTGAGCCACGGCGACTCGGCGCGGACGAAGTCCCCATCCCCGCCTGGCTTGTCCAGCTTGAAGCTAAACCAGTCCTCGGCGTCCGTCACCGAGAGGTCGCGGATCGTCCGGCGCTGATAGACCGTGCCCAGATTGGGAGAGTTTTGTCCGCCCACCGGCTTCGACTTGACCTCGTTCAGAGAATTGTTTGTCTCGTAGGCGTCGGGCTGGGCGGCCGGCGGGTTGCCGACCCCGACCGGGATGCGAACTCGGTTGTTCGTTTCGTTCGACTCGAGCACTTGGCCGTTGGGATCAATGTCGCCTTCCAGCCAGTAGACGCCATCGGGAACGCCCGTGAGCTCGATGTATTGGCCCGGTAGCGAGGATCCGTAGACGTCGGCCCAACCGGGCCGGAGACCTTGGATCTGTCCGCAGCTGCCGTAATCGGGCGGGGTGTTGTGCCCAGGTAGGAACGGGTTCTCGCCAATGATCTCGAGAATGCAGAAGCTTGTCTTGGATCCTACCGCGATAATATCGCCGACCGTCCCGGCGGGAGTCATGTTCCGCAGCCGAAACGCGGTCCAATCCTCGAAGTGGATGTGCCCGTGCGTCGGGTGAAAGATGAACCAGCCTGCCTCACGGTCATACCACGAGTTGTCCGACCGGAACACTCGCTGATAGACTCGTTGGAGGTTTCCGACGACCTCGCCGCCACGCATTTCGAGCCGGCCTTCGCCGGGGTTGTAGGACGCCGTCGAGAACCGGAGGGCCCTGGTGCCCGGCGGGAGCTCAGAGTTCGTCGTGGTCACATAGGCTGAGGCTAGGTACCGGGGAAGGAGGGTGATATCGGGAAGCAGGTCGCGAACCTGGGCTACGACCGCTGTTGCAGCGAGGGTTACAAACATGGCTGGTGCACCTTCTGGCACACTAGTTTGCTCGATTTTCCGCTGACTTGCTCCCGTTGCGCCCTAACCCCGGTATTTTGACCAGGTTGTGACGCTCGCTTTCGTGATCTGCACGGCCTTTTCCGGAACGACCGTACCGTTTCGGTCGGTCACGGGCGTGGCGACCACCTTGTCCACCACGTCCATCCCTTCCACCACGATCCCGAACGCAGTGTACTGGCCATCCAGGTGGGCGGAGGTTTGGTCCATGATGAAGAACTGGCACCCTGCCGAGTTAGGGTTCGACGACCGGGCCATGCTCAGAATCCCCCTCGTGTGCTTCGTATCGTTGAACTCGGCATCCACGGCATAGCCGGGGTTGCCCGTCCCCCAGGCAGAAGCTTTGTCCAATTCCTTGGAGTTCGGATCCCCGCCCTGGATCATGAAGCCCTTGATCACGCGGTGGAACCGGGTCCCGTCGTAAAAGCCTTCCTTCGCCAGCTTCTTGAAGTTCTCCACGTGGTTCGGGGCCTTGTCGGGAAAGAACGAGATCGCGATTCTTCCTTCCGTGGTCTCCAGGACGACGATCTCGTCCTGGGGGGAGGGGAGCTTGGCTCCGGGGGCAGCGGTAGCAGGGAGTTGGTTTTCTTGCATTGCGGGACTCGTGGGCTGGGGCAGGAGGGTCGCGAGAAGGGTTGCGGCAAGCATGGCCTACCTTACTTCCCCGGCCAGGTGAAGAGCTTGACGCTCTTCAGGATCGCTGGGTTTTGCTCAAGGGGGTTGTCGCGCTCGTCACGCTTCAGGTTCACGATCTTGTCCACAACGTCCATCCCCGAGACGACTTGACCGAAGGCGGTGTACTGCCCGTCCAAGAAGTCTGCGACGCCTTGGACGATGAAGAACTGGCTGCTCGCTGAGTTCGGGTCGTCCGACCTCGCCATGCTCAGGATGCCAGGTGTATGCTTGGTGTCGTTGAACTCGGCCTCGACGGTGACCTCGCTGCCGTTCACGATATTCCCGCCCATTCCGTCGTTTCCTCGGTCCGCGTCCCTGCTGTTCGGGTCGCCCCCCTGGATCATGAAGCCAGGCATGACGCGGTGGAACTTCGTCCCGTCGTAGAACCCAGCCTTGGCGAGGCTGAGGAAGTTCAGAACGTGCTTCGGTGCCTTTTCCGGGAAGAAGCTCAGAACGATCTTCCCGAGGTTCGTGTCCAAAACCGCGACCGGGTCGCCCGCTTTGGGAGCCACGTAGTCCTTCGCAGCGGTCTTCGGCTTCCCGTCGCCCCCCATTTCGATCTTGAGGTCGAGCGCCTGGGCACCCTGGGCGGGTGCGGTTGCCGTGGCTACATCCATGACTGCCTTGGGCTCTTCTTTCGGTGCCCCGTCGGCGGGCGCCTCCGCCGCAGGCTCTTCGGTCTCACCGACAGTGGCGGGTTCGGTGGGAGTGCAAGCCGCCGCAAAGAGGGCGAGGAGCAAGAGAACGGGCCAGGGCATCGTGCGCTTCACAGCGACATTATGCCCCGGCCCGCACGCTAGGACCGGGTTCCCTACTGGGGCCCGATCATCCAGCGGACGTGATCCAGCTTACTGTTCCAGACGACAACGGTGGGAGTGCTGAAGTCACGGATGAAGAGAACCGCCGCCTCAACCTTGTTCGTGCCTGGCTCAACGAACCGGGTGAGATCGCCGCCAGGCGAGACTGTGAAAGCCGCCTTCGTGCCGGTCGCTGCTTGGCTCCCGACAGTCTCCCAGTCGTTGTTGGCATAGTTCCAGTACCGAACCTCGACCGTCGTGGCCGAGAGGTTCGACTCCGGCTCCACCAGAAGGTCAAGTTTGCTCGGTGCCCCGAACGGCAGCGTCGAGGTTGCGCGGACCCCGGTGGTAGCAATCCCGTTCGCATTGAGCTGCAACCCCTTGGCGATCTCCATCTTCGAGTTTTCGCTCCTCAGCAGTTGAGGCACGCCGCCCGAGACGATCGAGCCGGGCCTCCACGGCTGGACCGTGGCAGGCGAAACGCTCGGAATACCGCCCGAGACCGCGAGGCCATACCCGGAATCGGTCACTCCGACCGTCTCGGGGTGCCCGTCCTGAGCCAGGATCTCGGCCTTGATCGTGATCGTCCACGTCCCGGCCTGAGGGTTGGTCACGTAAACGTTCTGCATGTTGTTCCGCGTGTCCATCGCCCCGCCAGGCGTGGTCGTGTTCGCGCCACCGGCACCGCTCATGCCGTTGTTCGCCCAATAGGACGTGCCGCCGGGGGAGACGACCTGCATGGAAAGGCGGTTCACCTGGGTCGGGTTCGCGTTCGCCGCCGCCCAGTAGTCTATGTAAGCCATTGTGGCCCGGAACTCCGGAGTCCCCGCAGGCACGTGGAGCTTGTAGGTTTTCGACTGGAGCTGGGTGAGCAGCTCGGTCTCGTTCACCCAGAGGATCTGGCCCGACTTCGTGTGCAGGTTCTGGAGGTCCGGCACGCCCCAGCCTTGGACGTTGCGGTTGATGTCGGTTTGGCCCACCGGATAGAGCCTCGCCGTGTTCACCATGATCGCCTTAGCGAGCGCGGAGCACGAGCGGTTGGCGAACACGGTAGCGCCGAGGGTGCTGTTCCCGAAGATGCCTTCGTTCCACATGTCGAAGAACAGGCCGCACGCCCCGGCGGTCATGGGAGTCGCGGCACTCGTGCCACCGAACGCTGGCGTGTACGCAGTGTTCGATGCCGCGTCTGGACAGAAGATGCTGTCATAGAAGAAGCTCAGCTCAGGCTTGATCCTTCCATCTGCGGCCGGGCCGATGCTCGCGCCGTTGCTCCACCGGTCGTCGGCGAAGTTCGTGTTGTTGAAGTGGTTCACGGCCCCGACACCAAGGATGTTCTTGCCCCACGCCTGCGGTCGAACCTGGGTGCTCCCCGCATTGCTCATCGAGTTCAGGATCAAAAGGTCGGTCTTGTAGACGATCTCGTCCATGTACGACGAGATGCTCGTGTACTGGCTTGTTCGGCTGTCCCCCCAACTGTTGGTCTCCACCACGCAGTTGAAGACGTTCACAGTGTCCTGGGTCAGGGCCAGCCTCGCGGCCCCGTTCCAGTTCACTTGGTATGGGGTCACGACGAGATGCGACTCCGGCATCATGCCAGTACCCATGGCGTTCGCGACACCCGCCCCGCCCACGATCCCAGCGGTGGAGGTCCCGTGACTGTCCACCCCTGGATTGTTCCTGGGCGTGATGTGCCCCACAAAGTCGTTGTGGGTCAATCGGAAACCAGCATCAATATCGTGGGCGTTGACGCCCGAGCCACGAAATCCGCCATTCGCCTGAACAAAGTTCGCGCCCGAGAGGTTGCGGACGATGTCCATGTCGTTTCCAGGTTGCCCCTTGCGGCCGATCCAAGACACGCCATCCAAGCCCGCGAGACGGCGAAGTGCCGTCGCGTCTGCCCGCGCGATAAAGAGGGTGCCTGAGTCGCCTGGCGTCACGATCTCCACCCCGACCATCTGCGCCTTGGCCACGACCTCGGCTTTGAGCTGAGGATCGTCGTTGATCACCTGGACGTCGAGATCGCACGTCCGATAGGTGCCCGCAGCCAACGAGTCCAAGAGCTCGGCCTCCAAGCGGTATGCATTGTGGAAGGCACCGACCCACCGGACGAACGGCAACGCCCGCACCGCCTGCTCGCTCCCTGGCGGCAGGAGGACGACGTAGGAGTCGTCTGGCAGATACTGCGTCACCTTGGCGCCTAGGTTCTCGAGCACAGCCCGATACTCGTCGAGCGGCTGGGTCTCGAATTGAACGATCGCAGAACGGGTGCCTTGTGGTTGCTGGAGATCGTTGGGAACGATGGGCTGGCGCTGGAGCGGGTCGAACTCGGCGAACTTGAGCCGAATCATCCCGCTACTCTCCCGCACCGTCGCAGCGTTTCGGCCGTCGAGGGAAACCGCGTACATCTCGGTCCCCGCTTCGCGCCATGTGGCCACCGAAGTCCCTCCGAGCTGGATCGTCTCCAGTCCAACCACACGCGAACGGGTCCGATGGAACGCTGAGCCCCCATCGAACGCAAGGGTGAAGAATCCGTCGGCCTTCCCGACGTGCGCTTGGGGCACCACCGAGGAAGCGAGAAGTAACGATGCGAAGCCAAGTGTCATAGGATCACCGAGGTTGATTATCCCCAGTTCTTCCGATTAGTGTGCCGAACTTCGCGTGATCCTGGTAAATTTTCGGTGCTAAGGAACCGTAACGGACTCTTGGATCCGGCCCGCGCGTTCGTGGAACGCCTCGATCTCGTACTCGCCCGCCCCTCGCACCACCCACTCGAAGACACAAACGTCGGTGGTGGCGTTCATCTGGGCGCCGAATCCACCCGCGGCGATGTGGCTCCAGCCTGTCAGTTGCCCCCCGTCCTGCCAAGGGTCCCCGCCGACCAGCCACCGCCCGCGCGCCTCGCCGGAATCGCCTGCTCGACGGATCCGGCCCTGAACCCCACGGCATAGGCTCCGATCCATGGCGATCTTCGTGACGTTGGTCGGCAGCCACCCACTGTTTTGCACTGCGAGTCGAATCTTCGTCGCGCCCCCTTGTGGCTCGACACGGATCTCACGCAGCTCGAGCCTCGGCCCCGTTGCCGCATGCCACAGCGCCCACTCGGCCAAGGGCCGAATCTCCTCCTCTAAGAACTCCCTCGGTGGGTTTCGATACAGCTCCGCAAAGTCCCAACCTCCGATCTCCACCTTGCCCAGTTGGGGATGGTCGAACTCCTTCCAGTTCACGTGGCCCCGCCCCTCGATGTTCTCGTCGCTCCAGCGGAGGATCATCCTGTCGTGCTCGGCAGGGTGCTCCCGGAACCAATCAATGTACTTGTAGTCGGTGATGCCCGCCCGGCGTTGTGGCGACCAGATTTCCACCGTCCAAGCGTGGACGCCTCGGTGCTCGTACATCCAGTCGTCAAAAACCCCTGTGATCACCTCCTTGGGGTGGTACTTGAACTCGTGGAAGTTGCTGATCGCCGGGTAGCCCGTCATCGAGTGGCCTTGTTCCCCCAGTGCCCTAAAGGTCCACAAGTCCTCAGGAGGGATGTCGTCGTCCGGCATGCGGCTGGGAGGGCGGAGAAGAACTCCGCTGAACGTGTGAAAGCTCAGCCCGCCGCAAATGTTCGGACGGTCTACGATCGCCTGGACCGCAGCGCGGATCTCAGGCTCGCTCGTCGGGTAAGGGCCTGCACCGTGTTGCTCCGACTCGATCCGCCAGGCGCTCGGGAAGTTGCGGTTGAAGTCCAGCCCCTGAGGGATTCTGCGCGCCTTGAGCGTGATGCCGTCGTATCCGTGGACGCACCCTTCGGGCAGCAGGCGGTAGCACGCCTCGCTCCGCTCTCCCGGTTTCCTGCGGCGGAGGAGCCTGGGCTCTTCCTCGTCCTTCACCCAGGCTCCGTTGGGGTCCATCCAACGCATTTGGAGCAAGCGACCGTCGCCGTCCATATCCTTACGTTCCAAGCCTTCGGGCTCCTCCTCGTCGAAGGGATAGCGACGGGTCGAGCTTCGGACGATCCTCGGCGGGGTCTCCAGCGCCCACTCCGCACCGTCCGGGTTCAGCCTGGGCACTAGATAGAAGGTGCGCTCCGCGAGCAGCCGTACGACCTCGGGGTCGCCCGCCGCGTGCCCCGATAGCAGGAGCTGCAGGACCATGAGAACCGCGGAACTGGCACTGACCTCGCTCGCGTGGATGTTTCCGTCACACCAGAACGCGGGTTTGTCGGTCGCCGGGCCGACCGAGGTGTCCGTGACCTGCACCAGCCAGATCGTGCGCCCTTCGTGACTCTTCCCGATCTCGTGCAAGGAGACGAGCAGGGGAAAGTCACGTTGGCACGCCTCGAGGACGCCGACAAGCTCCTCGTAACCCAAGTACCGATCGAAGTCGCAGATGCGCACGGTCTATCCCGACGCCTTGGCGCCAGATCGCGGGCGCCCGCCCGGTCTCGCAGATCTGGGCTGAACTGCGATGGCAGCCGCTTCTTCCTGCTTCGGAAGTGGGCTCGTCGGGGGTTTTGGCTTGGGTTTCGCCTTGGCTTTGGCGAGGCGCGGGGGCCGAGGCGCACGGGTCACCGGCGCAGACCTGGCCTCTGACTTGGCACCACCACGGCTCATGCTGGCTCGGAGCATCCAGGCCGCTTTCCCGTGGGCGCGGACCCGCTGCACTGCGAGGTCCACGCTGCCGTCGTCACCGACCTTCTCCGCGGCGCGGAGTACCGCGCGGAACGTCGCCGCGACCGCATCGTTCGAACGGGCCAAGTCCTCCAGCATCTCCATGTCGCTGTTCGTCGCGTTGGGCTCTGAGAGCTGCGAGAGGGCGGCGAACTCGCGAAGCGAACCTGGGGCAAGAGCACCGCACGTGCGGATGTGCTCCGCGATCTCGTCCACCGCGAGGAACAATTCCTCGTATTGCAACTGGAACAGGTCGTGAAGCTCTTTGAAGTACGGACCGGTCACGTTCCAGTGATAGTTGTGGGACTTGAGCATGAGCGCGTACGACTCAGCTAGGGCGCGTGACAGAAGCGCGGTAAGCGGTTCGGCAGCCATAGTTCGGGTTTACCCCGCTCAGAGGAACTGGCGCACTAGTCCTTGGCTAGATCGGCCACGGTCGCACCGACCTTGATCGCTTGCAGACGGTTCCCGTCAGGGTCTCGGAAGGAGGCGATCGCGCCGCGAGGCGTCTGGTGATATCCATCCTCCACGTCGGCTCCCGCTCCCTTGGCCCTTGCGACGAACTCCGCAAGGTCGTCCGTGGCGAGGCACAGCACCCAGCCACCTTGGGGCGAAGTGGCACCAGGGTCGCTCGGGCCGTGCAATCCTAGCTGGCCATTGCCGAGGTCGAACGAAGTCCAATAGGCGGACTCATAGGCGGGGTCTCGACCCAAGAGCGAGGCATAGAACCGAGACGCTCGCTCCATGTCGGCCACCTGAAACCAAACGGAGTCGAACATGGCCTGATTCTGGCCCGAAAGTGCATACTGCCGGAACAGATGGACGCGAACGCTACGCAGATGGGTGGACCGATCCCTGATCCCAACCGAACCGTCATGGGGGGTCCAGAGGTAGACCGCACGGTCACGATCAAGCCGGTCCAATGCCCGGTCTGCAAGACGATGAACGCCCCAGGACAATGGTTCTGCGTCGAGTGCGGCCTGATCTTCGCCAAGGAGCTCGATGGCGACGCCTTCGGCGCTCCGGCCGTCCAACTCCCGAGCCTCGTAGAAACGACGGGCCGCTCCCACACCCTTCGGCCCGGCCGGCAGACCGTGGGCCGGGCAGGCGACATCTTGATCGAGGACAATCGAGTAAGCCGGATCCATGCAGGGATCACACTGGAAGCGGGAGTCGTTACGGTCGAGGACCTGGGTTCGACCAACGGTACCCAGGTCGCGGGAGAGCCTGCCCCCCCGCGCAGTCCCGTTCCCTTTCCTCCTGGCGCCACCCTTTCGCTGGGAGGCTTCGAACTCCGGCTCGTCCTTCCCGGCGAGGCCACCAAGACCCAAATGCCGGTCGGGGGCCAGACCAGGGCTATGGCCGCGGCTCCGGGCCAGATCGAGGCTGTGGCGAAGCTTGTCTGCGGCGAGACCGTCTTCTCGATCGCGCCGGGCGAGTATACGATCGGCCGTCGGGATACGTGCGACTTCACGGTGCCAGACAGGTTTGCCAGCGGTAACCACGGCAAGATCGAGGCGGACGAGACGGGAATCTACTACACGGACACTGGGAGCACGAACGGGAGCGCGGTGAACGGCACGAGGCTCGAGCCCAACGTCCGTACGAAGCTCGAGGTCGGCGATACCTTGCGGCTTGGCAACACCGATCTCCGTCTGGAGAGCTAAGACCCATGGAGGAGATCACCGCCGAGCTAGAAACTGACCGTTTGGTGGAAGCGGTTCCCCTCCGCGCACGCCCTCGCATCACCGTGGGCGCCAAGACGGACATCGGGCGAATCCGCGAGAACAACGAGGACAAGTACGAGTTCTTCGTGCCCGAGGAGGATCCTGTGATCGCGGCCAAGGGCCTGGCCTTCATCGTGGCGGACGGTATGGGGGGCCACGAAGCGGGGCAAATCGCGAGCGAGCTCGCGGTGAAGACCTTCCTAGAGACCTACTATGCCTATCCTGGCAGCGAGCCCGAGGCGGCTTTGAGAGCCGCGGTCCACGGTGCGAATCGGATCGTGCTCGACGTCGGGCGCGCCATCCCGAGCAGGCGAGGCATGGGGTCTACCCTGTCGGCGCTCGTTTTGCTGCAAGAGGTGGGCTACATCGCCCAAGTGGGCGACAGCCGGGTTTACCGGTTCCGGCGGGGAGTTACGGAGCTGCTCACCGTGGACCACACTTGGGTCGAACAGATGGTGCTCCACGGCTCCTTGAGTCGAGAGGAGGCCGAATCCCACCCCAACCGGCACATGCTCCTGCGGGCCATCGGGAGCGACACCGAATTCGAGCCCGACATCTATCTTTTCCAACTCGAGCCGGGGGACACGTACATGATCTGTAGCGATGGGATCACCAACCACGTCTCCGATCCCCAGATCAACGAGATCCTCGGTGCGGCCGCACCCAGCGAGGCGGCCAGGCAGCTCGTGACGTCCGCCCTCGTTGGTGGAGGGTCGGACAACGCGACCGCACTCGTCGTGCGTATTGACGCGATCGAGCCCGTCGGCTAAGCGGGAAACTCGACCAAGAAGGTCGTTCCTTCGCCTAGTTTCGACCGAATCGAGAGCTTGCCACCCAAGGCGGTGACGAGCTCGCGAACCACTTTGGTGCCGAGGCCGCTACCCACGTTCCTCTCCCACCCCGTCGCGGCCTTCCCGGCCAGGATGGCTCGAACCGTACTGGGAGCCATACCGGGCCCGGTGTCGTGGACCGCCAGGACGTGCCTGCCTTCTTCAAAGGAGTAGCGGATCGTCACCGTGCCGATGAACGCGTCTTCGTTCCCACGGTTCTCCTCGAGCCACTCGTCGCTCACCGTCTCCCTCACCGCCTTGAGCGCGTTGCCGACGAGGTTCTCGACGATCCGGCTCACATAAAGCTCGTCGAAGCTGCTCGGTGGGGCATCGTCTTGGAGGTCGTAGAGCATGCGGACCTGGGCCGTACGAGCCGGGGACTCCAGGTATTGCGCGCTCTCCAGGATGGTCTGAGAGAGGATCCCGGTGCGCAACTTCGGCGCGAGAGGCTTGCCCGCCGCCAGATCGTTGATGAGCCTCGCGTATCGGTAGACGCGCTCGACATAAGGGGCGAACACGTCCTCGAAGGAGCCTTCCAGCATTTCGAGGTGGAACTTCGCCCTGGGTGCAAGGGTCTCCACCCCCACCGAGTCGCGGAACGCCTCGAGATTGCGCCGGAAGTCGCGCAGGAAGGTCACCAGCACTGCCGCTTTGTTGGCAAGGTCGTGAGCGGCACGGCCCATGCCTTCGAGGGAGGCCACTTGCGTCTGCTGCTCGAGAAGCCGGGCGTTGGTAACCGCCAGCGCCGCCACGTCGCTCACGGTGTCGAGAACCGCCTCGTCCGCCTCGTTGAAGTTGCCATTGCGCTTGTTGACCAGCTGGATCACGCCGATCGGAGGCAGACCAGAGATCGCTAGGGGCACGGTGATCATGGTTCGCACCAAGACTCCCGCCTTACGTTCGATGTCGGTCGGCTTCGCGCCCTCTTTGCGATTGTAAGCGCTGACTTCTGCCCGCCCGCTGATGAAGACCCTCCCCGCCACGCCAAAGTCGTCCGGGATCTCGCTCAGCTCGATTCGAGCTGCCACCTCTTCCGGAATCACGTGACGGAACCGGAGCGTCCTGGTCGCTGCGTCATGGATATAGATCGTGCCGCCTTCGGCCCCCACCGCGTCGCATGCGGTCTCGAGGACGTCCCGCATCACGGCGTCCAGCTCCCCCACGCGCGACAGCTTGCGCGTCGCAGTGTGGACGGCTTCCAAGAGTCGCGCAGACTCCGCCTGATGCGGGTACGAATGCTTCATATTCAGGACTAAAGTCCCCTACATCAACGAGTCTGGCAGAATCAAAGTTCCCAAAGAAACCCCTTCGCGTCACAAACCGGCGAATTGGACGGATCGTGGGCAAAGTTCCCCGGTAAATGTTCCGGACTTTTGCGCGCCAGGGCCGCATACCGGTCTCGCTGTGGCAACCTGTAGCCGATTCTCGCTCGGATTGCGAGCGGGTCGTTTTGGAGAGGAAATGGAGTCGGCACTCGAGTCACCGCCCGCGGTCCGGGATGGCCGCGTTGCGGCAGAACTCGGTGGCGAGGCCGTTCGAAGGGTTGCCCGGAGCCGTCTGGCACAGCTCGGTGTGCCAGAACAAGAGCTGGACGACTTGACGCAAGAGACCCTCACAGCCCTGCTGACGGCGAAGGCCGCCTTTGACCCGAACCGTGGCTCCTTAGGTTCCTGGGTTTCCGGGTTCGCCGCGAACGTGGCCAAGAGTTGGTGGCGCAAGTCGGGTGAGCGTCGCCGCATGGAAGCGCCCCTGGAAGAAGAGGAATGCGAGCCTGGACACGACCCGACTACCCGGCTCTTCGACGCCTTCGCCGAGCCGTTCGGCACCCTCAACTCTCTCGACCAAGACCTGCTGAGGTTCCGCTATTCCCAACGGCTCAGCTTCGAAGAGATCGGCCGCATGACCTCAATTTCTGCCGTCGCTGCTCGCAAGCGGGTTTCCCGGAGCCTGGCTCGGCTCCGAGCCCTCTCGCCACGCCCAACGTTCTCGCCTAGACCGAACGACGCCTCGATGGACCCACTCGCAGGAACTTTCGCCCACCTGGATTGTCAGAATAAATGCTAGCCACTGTGGAAGACCGGCGAAAGACCGGGCGCCCTGGCGAGCAACGAAGCCAACGCATGGCTCCTTGCGAGCATCGGCCGGTCAGGACTGTCCTCTCCACTGTACCGGCCCTTTTCTTTCTTTGTGAAGTCAGGTGAGCCGCGCTTGCATCGCCGGCCTCCCGACCTCGTTCCGTGACTCGTTAGCGCTCGCAGGCAAGGCGGAGGGCTCGCGTTGCGGTGGAAAGTCGAAACGCAAAGCCGGGTAGCCGCGCGGACGACACGGATCGCGGGTGGCAACCTCTACAAGGAACCGTAGACATCGCGCATCATCTTGTGCGCGCGATGGAGCCTTGACCGGACCGTCCCGATCGGGACATCGAGCGCCACTGCGATGTCTCGATAGCTCATCCCTTCCACGTCCGCCATCCACACCATCTTGCGGAGAGGGGCCGAGAGCGAGTCCAGCGTCTGACCGACCCGATCCCCTAAGCACTCACGCAGGAGGGCGTACTCTGGATCGCCGTACGTCTGGTCAGAAACGAACTCTGGCGATGGGCACCCTTCCTGAGCCCAGACCGGATTGTCTGAGGAGACGGTCTGGGGCCTCCTTGCCTTTCGTCGGCAGTGATCCAAGAAGATGCGAGTGAGGATCCTCATGGCCCAGTTCTCGAAGGGCTTGTCCCCCTGATAGGTCGCATATCCCTTGCAGGCTCGAAGCAGGGCCTCCTGAGTGAGGTCCTCGGCATCGGAACGGTTCCGCGCAAGCTGAAACGCAAGGCGGTACATCTTGGAATAGACCCTACGAGCGAGGCGCTCGAACTGGTCTTGGTCCGCTACTCGAGGCACGAGGGAAGAAGCCATGACGCAGGCGTGTACCAATAAACAATCCACAGCTTGCAGAGTTCCCGCTCGGTGTGCTTTACTTGTTTTTCAGCCGAATCGCCTGGATGCGTGACGGCGCAACGGGCGCGATGAACGAAGAATCCCTGTCCCCCGAGAGCGGACCGAGCGTCGAAACCATCCTCGCCGTGATGGTAGAGCAGCTGGCCTCAGTCGCCTGGCAGCGGTTGGGCCTGCAAGCCGATCCGTTCACCGGGAAGACCGAGCGCGACCTGGACCAGGCTCGGCAAGCGATTGACGCGGTCTCAGCGATCGCGCCGATCCTCTCTTCCGGGCTCGACGAAGGCGATCGGCGCCAGATCGCCAACCTCGTGAACGACCTGCGGGCCAACTTCGTCAACCAGTCCTCGGCCCGATGACGGCGTCCGGCTTCGCCCGGTGCTGGAACGAGAGCTTTCCCGACCGTTTTCATATCGAACCCTCAGCCGCATGGAACCAAGCCTACGGCTCAGAGTGGTTCCGCCCTGAATGGTCGGGGGAAACGATCGGCCAAGGCGGCGAGACCGCGGCACTGATCGTTGGCAAGCAGGGCTCCCAAGCGGACACCGCCCACATCGCAGCCCTGGCGGGACAACCCCGGCTTTGCAGGGTCCTGTTGCGCGAGTCCATCGAGAGGATGCGGTCGTCCGGAGTGCGCACCCTACGATTCGGGACGGACCTGGACCACTTCTGGCCCGGGGTGCCGCGAAGCGTATCTTGGCTGCGCGGGGTGCTTCAGCAGGCTGGCTTTGTGCTCAGCGGCGAACTGTGCGATATGGGCCGAGACCTCTCGGCCTATCGCCCGGTTCGCCAGGCGACCGAGCTCGGCGCCCGAGTGGCTCGGTGCCGCGCCAAGGATGTCGCCCCCCTGCAGCGGTTTCTCGCACGAGAGTTCCCTGGCCGCTGGCGGACGGACACGTCGCGCAAAGCGACGGAGGATCCTGGCGACGTCTTCCTCCTGTGGGTCAAGGGCCGGATCCATGGCTTCGCGGTGACGCAAACGCCCTTGTGCCAGAGACCCCACGCCGGAGCGGTGTTCCGGGCCCACTTGGGCGAGGATTGGTGCACGCTCGGCCCCATCGGCATATCGGAGGAACTGCGTGGCAAAGGCTTAGGGGACGCCCTGCTTTCAGAGGCGCTGGTCGGGCTCCGTGACGCGGGCGGAAGGGGCTGCACGATAGACTGGACGGTGCTCACGGAGTTCTACGGTCGGCACGGCTTCCTGCCTACCGCGACCTATCAGGCGGCTGAGATGGATCTCGCACCGGTATCCTGACCGCAGTGAAGCTTCACGAGTATCAGTCCAAAGACCTCTTCAGCAAGTTCGGCGTTCCGGTCACGCCCGGCGAGGTGGCGAGCGACGCGGAAGGGGCACTCCGAGCGGCCCAGGCCCTCGGCGGGAAGGTCGTCGTCAAGGCGCAGGTACTCATGGGCGGCCGCGGCAAGGCGGGCGGAGTGAAGCTCTTTGACCGGCCCGAGGATGCCGCAGCCTTCGCGGGCGAGCTCATCGGAAAGCGATTGACCAGCGTCCAAAACCCCACGGGCATGGTCGTCGAGAAGGTCCTCGTCGCCCAGCAGATCGAGATCGCCGAGGAGTACTACGTCTCGATCCTGCTCGATCGGGCGGAACAGAAGCTCGTGGTGATGTGCAGCAAAGAGGGGGGCATGGAGATCGAGGAGGTCGCGGCCCGTGACCCTCAAGCGATCGCCAGGCTCGTTGTGAATCCGATTTGGGGCGTAGAGGACTTCGAGATTCGTTCCTTGGCCCGGCGAGCGAAGCTGCCTACCAACGTGGTCCGCCAGTTCGTGCCCATGGTGAAGTCCCTCGTCAAGGCGTACATCGAGAGCGACGCCGAATTGATCGAGGTGAACCCCTTTGCGTTGACCACGGACGGGAAGCTGATTGCGGCAGACGCCAAAGTCAGCATTGACGACAACTCCCAGTTCCGTCACCCTGAGTTTCGAGAGACGGCAGACGACGCGGCCGAGAACCCGCTTGAAGCCGAGGCCGCCCGGCAAGGGATCGCCTACGTCCACTTGGGAGGCGACATCGGCATCATCGGGAATGGGGCGGGGCTTGTGATGTGCTCGATTGACGAAGTGAGCGCCGCGGGAGGCAAGCCGGCAAACTTCCTCGATGTCGGAGGTGGTGCGAAGGCGGACCGGGTCGAAAAGTGCGTTCGGCTCGTTCTCAGCGACCCGAACGTCAAGGGCTTGCTCATCAATATCTTCGGGGGCATCACCCGCGGGGAAGAGGTCGCCCACGGGATCCTAGAGGCCTTCGAGCACCTCGATGTCTCGATCCCGGTCGTCGCTCGCATCGAAGGGACCGGGGCCCAAGAGGCACTGAACCTTCTCAGCGGGAGCAAGATCGTGGGGGCGACCACGATGCAGGAAGCAGCCCAGCGGATCGTAGCCCTTGCTGGAGCCTAGCTCCGAAGTAGACTCTCAGGTGCCATGACACCGGTCGCGCTCCTTCTCGCCATGTCCAAGAGCGATCTCGAATACCCGGCCACTCGCCGAGTGGAGCACACCGACAGCTACCACGGGGTGACGGTCTCCGACCCTTACCGCTGGCTCGAAGCCCCGATCACGGAACCAGAGGTGAAGGATTGGGTAGATGCCGAGAACAAGGTCACGTTCGGCTATCTCGAAGGGATCGAGAACCGCGGAGTTGTGCTGGAGGAGCTCGTGAGGCGGGCGACCTACGACAGTGTGGGCGTGCCTAGCTACGAGTCGGGAATGACGTTCTTCACCCGCGACGACGGCAAGAAGGCTCAAGAAGTCCTCTATGTGGCCGACGCGGGCGGAAAGAACGAGCGGGTTCTCCTGGATCCAAACCTGATGAACAAGAACGGGACGACGGCCGTGGTGACCACGGACGTGGGAATTGGCGGCAAGTACCTCCTCTACGCTACGAGCGAGTCAGGCTCCGATTGGTGTACGTGGCGGATTCGGGAGATCAAGACCGGGAAAGATCTACCCGACACCGTGGAATGGTCAAAGTTCGGTGTTGGCTTCCTAGACAAATCTTCGAGCGGATGGTACTACCTCACCTTCCCGCGGCCCGAGGAGGGAGAGGCCTTCGTCCAAGCGAACAGCAAGCCCAAGGTGATGTACCACAAGCTCGGCACGAAGCAGTCCGAGGACAAGGTCGCCTTTGAGCTCAAGGAGCACCCGGATTGGTACATCTGGCCTTCGCTGGACGAGTCGCGCGAGTACATGTACCTCCAGATCAATCGGCCCGCCGACCTCTACAGCCGCCTCTGGGGCCTGGACCTCAACAGGCCCGGCAACGAGCCGGAACGGATCATGGACGTGCCGGACGCAGAATACACACCCGTCTATCGGCGCGGGAGCCAGCACTGGATTCAGAACACCAAGAACGCCGCCAGGGGCAAGGTGACCCTCCTCGACACGGTTCGGCGGATTGCTCCCCAGGACGTGGTTCCCGAGAGCAAAGACACGCTGGAAGGGACGAGCTTCGTGGGCGGCAAGCTGGTTTGTCGGTATCTCAAGGATGCGAGGGCGGAAGTCCGCCTCTTCTCACCAATGGGCGAGCCGGAGGGCACGGTTTCGCTGCCTGGTGCGGGGACGGTAACGGGCTTTTCAGGCAAGGGCGGCGATGCCTTCACCTATTACAGCTACGTCTCCATGGACTCGCCCATGACCGTCTACCGGTTCGACCTCGAGAAGAACGCCTCGACCGTCTTTCACGCGCCGAAGCTGCCCGTGGACACTTCGAGGTACGAGTCGAAACAAGTCTTCTTCACGAGCAAGGACGGAACGCGGGTTCCTATGTTCCTCGCCTATCGCAAAGGGATAAAGCTCGACGGAAGCAACCCGACGATCCTTTGCGGATACGGTGGGTTCAACATTCCCCAAAAGCCCTGGTTCTCGACCAGCAGGACGGTCTGGATGGATATGGGTGGAGTCTTCGCGGTCGCGTGTATCCGTGGAGGGGGCGAGTATGGTGCAGAGTGGCACCAGGCCGCGATCAAGACGAAACGCCAGAACGCCTATGACGACTTCATCGCGGCTGGAGAGTACTTGGTAAGCGAGAAGTACTGCACGAACCAGACCCTCGCCCTGATGGGCGGTTCCAACGGCGGCCTGCTCGTGGGCGCGGTCATGACCCAAAGACCCGACCTTGCCGGCGTCGCCTTGCCCGCGGTCGGGGTCATGGACATGCTCCGGTTCAATCAGTTCACGATCGGTAAGGGGTGGGAGTCCGACTTTGGATCCCCGGAGAATCTTGACGAGTTCTTCGCCCTATGGCGGATATCTCCTTACCACAACCTTCGGCCCGACACTCAGTATCCCGCTACGCTCGTCACGACCGCTGACACTGACGACCGGGTCGTGCCGTGCCACTCGTTCAAGTTCGCGGCCCAGCTTCAGGCTTGTCAAGTCGGCCCGGCACCGGTGTTGCTCCGGGTCGAGACATCGGCAGGGCACGGCGCAGGAAAGCCGCTTCGCGTCGCCTTGGCCGAGATTGCGGACGAATATGCCTTTGCCATACACAACATGGGCAAGGCAATCCCGGCTGCGTTCAACGGTAACTCGTAAGCCTAGGCTCTGAGGCGGAGAGTAGCCTTCCCGCTGTTACGTCGCGCTCGCGAGAGCACGAGATGGAGCAGGGCTCCGCGAGGGGATCGCGACGCTTGATGGGGAGATGCCGCACGTGGAGACCTGTCTCCATGCCCTTCAGGGGCAGGGTTGCGCCCTTCAAGTTGGCCCGACGCCCCCCCCTCGCAGCTAGTGCGCCAAGAAGAACTCGGCGATCAGGCGTGGTGCGTCCTTTGGATACTCGTGCCCCCCTGGGTGGAAGTAGGTCGCCGCATCGTTACCGTCCTTGCCCTTATAGAACTTGAGATAGCCTTTCGTGTAGGAGGGAGCCGTCTCACAGCCGTTGATCTTCATTTGACGCTGGCAGCTGAGCCGTTGGCCCAAGAAGGGCACAAGAGGATCCTTCTCTCCTGCAAAATGGATAAACGGTCGCGCCGGGAGTCCTTCCAAGAACGAAGGCGACCCGCTCGGACCGAACGCCGTGAACAGCTTGGGGCGCTCCTTCCATAGAAGATAACTGAAGCGGCCCCCGTTCGAGTGCCCCATAGAGTAGACCTTGGTCTTGTCCACCCCGTACTCCCCGACGACCTTCTCAAAGACCGCGTCGAAGAACTTCAGATCGCGGTCCTCATATTGCCCTGAGTTCTGCTGCCACCCGTTCCGCGTCCCGTCTGGATCGTTGAGGCCCTTGGTGGGCAGGCCCTGCATATAGACCACCACGGCTTCGGGCATTTCGCTCTGCATGTGGAACGATCGCGCGGCCTGTCGCATGTTCCCGCCATGGCCATGGAAGCCGAACACGAGGCGAGGATGGGGAGTTGGCCTGCTTGGGGCATAGACAATGTAGGTCCGCTCCACCCCGCCGATTCGGATCGTCTCCACCTTGGGCTGGGACTGGACTGCGAGTAGGGCGACGAATGCTGAAAGCGCCATGCCCCTGGAGACGGATGCGAGCCGCGCAAGTTCACCTCCCCACCCGAAGGCACCAAGGACGATTCGCCTACAATACTGGGTATGTCCAAGGCTCGTAACTACTCGGCGATCCTCCTCATCCTCGCATCCGGGCTCTGCACGGCCCAGCAGCCCCGGCTCAAGATGCGCTTGGCCGTCGCCCCGATTGACTGGACTTATGCCGACCAGTGGAACATCCCGGTCGGGTTCCGGCAGGGCATCTATGAGAAGCTCCTCCAGAAGCTCCTGGGCACCGGGATGTTCGTGATGCTCGAGAGGGAGGCGCTCGACGCCCTACTCCAGGAGCAGGCAATCAAGGCCGAGAACACGGGCCAAGACCAACGCGGGAAGATCGTGCCTGCGCAAGCCCTGGTGAAGGGTCAGATCACGGATTTCACGGTCGCGAGCAAAGGCGCGTCCGGAGGCATTGACGTCGGCCCGGTCCGCATCGGCGGCAGCGCGAAGGAAGCGAAGGTCGGGATCAACGTCCGTCTGTTCGACGTGGATTCGAGCGAAGTGATGTTGAGTGAGACCGCCACGGGCACTGCAGGGGCGGGAGGAATCGGCGTGGGTCTCAATATCGGCAGCACGTACTCGAACTTCGAGGCGTTCGAGCAGAGCCCATTGGGCAAGGCAACCACCACCGCGATTGACAAGGCGGTCGAGATCATCGTCGGCAAGATGAAGAAGGAGAAATGGTCCTGCAAAGTCGCCGACTTCGATGCTGCCACGAAGGAAGCAGCACTCAACGCAGGCGAGGATGCGGGCGTCCAAGTCGGTGACGTCTTCGAGATCCACCGGGTCACGCGAGTCATCAAAGACCCCGACACTGGCGCCGTACTGGGCAAGCGAACCCAGAAGATCGGCACCCTCAAGGTGACCCAAGTCGAGAAGAAGCTCGCCTTTGCGAGCCTCACTGAAGGTGAGGCGGCCCAGGTCGGCGACGTCGTGATGCTCCCAGGCAGCTAGGTTCGGGCAGCCTTCGCATCGCTCAAAGCGGCTCGGAGTCGAGAGGGTCGCTCTCGAACAAGCCTGCAGGCACGGCTTCGTCCGGGATCGCGGCGATGGCCCTTGGCGAAAACTCGATGGGCTCAGCATCCGAGAGCTCGCTCGCGGCTTGGACACCCAGCTCCTTCATCCTTCGGGCCCGCGAGACCAAATGTCCGTCAATCGAGCCGCCCAGCTTGTTGAACGCACCCACCGCCTGTCTCAGCCCTCTTCCCATCGCCTCGTAATGGCCGATCACGTTGCCTACCGATTCGTATAACTTCTGCCCCAGTTCCTGGATCGTTTTCGCTTCTCGGGTCGCCTGTTCCTGTCTCCAGCCAAAGGCGACCGCTCGCAACAGCGCAAGGAGCGTGATCGGGGTGACGATGAAGACGCCGTGCTGGATAGACTCCTCCACGAGTTCGGGACGAGCCTCGAAAGCCGACCGGAACGCCGCTTCGCTGGGAACAAAGAGCACGACGAAATCGGTCGTGTCCGTCCGTCGCGAGTAGCCCCTCGCCCCGAGCGCCTTGGCATGGTCGGCAAGCTTCTTGGCGTGGTCCCTGAGCAAGGTCTCTCGGCTCTTGGGATCGGTCGTGTCCAGGGCGCTCAGGTGGGACTGCAGGGGCGCCTTGCTGTCCACGACGATGGTGCGGCCACCGGGCATGTTCACGACGACGTCGGGCCGCTTCCGCCCCTCCTCGTCCGTGGTGGAGACTTGCACCTCGAAGTGGATCCCTTCCTGGAGCCCCGACTTTTCGAGAACGCGCTCCAGCAACATCTCGCCCCAGTTTCCCGCCGCGCCGGAGTCCTGTAACGCCCTGGCCAGTTTGTCCGCCTCGGTCTTGAACCCGGCCTGCTGCTGCGCGAGGGATGCGATCTGAGTCTGGATGTCCGCATAGGCTTCCGCCCTTTTGACATCCATGGAGCTGTTGGCATCGCGTAGAGCATCCAGTTGCTCCCGAACGGGCTTGAGCACCTCGTCCGCGTCCTTCTTGAGCTCGGCCCTGGATTCGGTGAGCGTGTCCGCGCTCAGAGCCTTGAACGTGTCCGCCAAGTCCGTCTTCGCCTGGGCGACGAGTGACCGCTGTTCTTCGAGGTTTTTCGCCTGCTCCTCGTAGCGGGTTTCCAGCGCGGCTCTCTCAGCCTTGAGCGCGACGATCTGTTCCTCGCTGGCGTCCACCTTCGCCTGGAGGCGGTCAGACTCGCTCGCACGAACTTTGGCGGCGGAGAGCTCCTCGCGAACCACCCCCGCCGCGGCCGCTTCTGCAACCCGGCCACGGAGCAGGAGCCACACTGCGAGCCCACCGAGAATGACCCCGACCAACGCCCAAACCGCTTCCATGGAGACAGTATAGAATCCACGGATGCTCCGGCCGCCCCTCTCCAATCCTGGACGAGTCCTTCGGGGCCTGATGAGCCAAGGAACGGTCGTGGTCCCTGGCGTCTATGACGCGATCACGGCGAGGCTGGCCGAGCGCGCCGGATTCTCTGCCGCATATCTCAGCGGAGGAGCCCTCACCAATTCCCGGCTCGGTGCCCCCGATATCGCCCTGCTCACTCAGGACGAGATGGTCGGAACCGCGGCGCGGTGCTGTCAAGCGGCGCACATCCCCATCCTCGCCGATGCGGACACTGGGTTTGGCGACGTCTGGAACGTGACCCGCACCGTGCTCGCCGCCGAGGCGGCAGGGCTCGCCGGAATCCATATCGAGGACCAACAGATGCCAAAGCGGTGCGGACATCTGGACGGAAAGGCGATCGTGCCTACCGCCGAGATGTCTCAGAAGATCCGCGCGGGTGTGGAGGCCAAGGCGAGACCAGACTTCATGTTGATCGCTCGCACCGACGCTCGTTCCGTGGAGGGACTGGAAGCCGCGATCGAGCGCGGCAAGGCTTTCGTGGACGCTGGGGCGGATGCCGTCTTCCCAGAGGGGCTCGAGAGCGAGCACGAGTTCGAGACGTTCCGGGCCGCCGTTCCCGGCCCTCTCCTTGCGAACATGACCGAGTTCGGCAAGACCCTCTTGATCCCGGCAACAGCGTTCGAGTCCATCGGTTACGAGTTGGTGATCTTTCCCGTCACCGCCCTCCGCGTAGCCGTCAAGGCGGTGGCCGATTGGTACTCGTTCCTTGCCGCGAACGGCACCCAGGAGGGGTTCCTCGATCGCATGGTCACGCGAAAGGAGCTGTACGACGTCGTTGGCTACGAGGAGTATGAGAAGTCCGACGCGGCATGGTCTGGGCTGTGAACCAAGCCGTGGCAGGTGCCCCGCGCTGGATCACGGCTTTAGGCGGATCCGGCCGGGGCGGGTAGCCTCGGGCCGGTGCTGAGCCCCTATATTTTCACCGGGTTGGAGAAGAACGCAGATCTCTTCGAGATGCTCGCCTTGCGGGTGCCCCTCGCGAGCCTGGACGCGCACACGCACCCAGGTCGCTTCACCGCCCGCGAGGCGCTCGCGCACTGGGCCGACTGGGAGCACATCCATCTTTCCAGGATCGAGGCCGCCCTCAGAGAGGACCTCGTGCAGGTTCCCGACGTGGACGAAGGGGAGCGAGCCCGCGCCGAACGCTACAGGGAGTGGGGGGTCGAAGAGTGCGTGGAACGCTTCACCGCGGGGCGCACGCTCTTGGTGCAACGTCTGCGTTCCCTCGGGCCGGGCGAGACGGAGCGGAGATTCGTCCACCCGTTCTTCGGCTCGCTCACCGTGGGGGGCTACTGCGGCCACATCCTCGGCCATGACGCCTACCACGCTGAACAGCTCCTCGGCGTGGTGCTCGCCCCTTAGCAACGGCCTGGTCCAATCCGTCGCGTTCAGGCCGGGGGTCGTCGGTTGCGCCGCGGAGGCTAACTTCCTCGCCAACTTGCGCGAGAGCCTTGGCCCATGCGAGCGACCGCAACAAGCTCCGCCTCCTCGTCCAAGGCCGGGTGTCGGACGAGACCCCCTCGTCGCACGACGGGCTGATGGGGAGCGTGCCGGTTTCTTCTAGTGGAACGATTGTCGCCCTTGGCTTTCCGACCGGACTACGACTTCCGGGCCGAGCCCCCGGTCGTCGGTACGTCCCGGTAATTGTACGGGTGTCAAACCGTGCCGGGTAGGCTCCGCCGGAGCCTTGCCATGCACAAGCTAGCCCTCTCGATCGCCCTCGCCCTCGCCGCCCTTCCCGCCACGGCCCTCGACGAGTTCACGATCACGGACGGGGACTGGGGGTTCTCGCTGGGCGGTTTGACGGACGGCCGTCTTGGCGGTTCCGCGGGAGGCTACGCACTGGGGAACAGCCTGGCCGCGAACCCAGGGCAGATGTGGCTCTGGTACCGGGCCGACGGCGACACGCGGGAGTACGCACTCTCGAACCAGACCTCGGCCACGGTCTCCGGCAACCTTGCGCAACTGGAGTACTTAGAGCCTCTGGCGGGTGGATCAGAGAGTCTTCGGTTCGCGCTCCAATATTCGCTACAGGACCTGGGCGGCGGGTCTGCCCAAGTCTTAGCCGGGTTCGCGGTCATCAACCCTGGGATCTCGACGGTACACGTGGACCTCTTCGCCTACCACGACGCGAACCTGCTGGGCACGGCGGTGGACGACTCGGCCACGGTCGGCGGTCTGGAGCGCGAGGTCCACGACATCACGGATCCGACCGGTGACGGACTCATGAGCTGGCGGGCGAGCGAGCGGGGGATCGTAGCGTCGGAGGTCGGTGCCGCTCCGGGGATCGTAGGGCGACTGAGCGACGGCTCCGTCTCGACGCTGGCCAATGTCGGCGACCCGTTCGGCCCTGGCGACTATTCTGGCGGGTTTCAGTGGAGCGTGGATATTGACCCAGGCGAAGCAGTCTTCGTCGGGGCGACGACGACGACGGTCTACGCGGTGCCGGAGCCGGGGCTGCTCGCGGCTTTCGGCCTGGCCGCGCTCGCCTTTCGGCGGCGGAAGGCCGAGTAGCCGCAAGCAGGGCCGGCAGTTCCCACTGCCGGCCCTGCTTGCGCTACCTGCCTTAGAAGCTCTCGACCGGCTCGACGCGGAGCATGTCGGTTTCGACGCCCCAGACTGGGTTGGCCACGGGGCCCGCGGGCCGGACGCGGTAGCGGAGCTTTGCGCGTACGCAGTCGAAGTAGTCCTTCATATTGACGGGCCTTGCACCGATCTTCTCCGACAAGCTCGGTCCGAAATTGCTGTTGATCAGGCCCTCCCAAAGCCCGGTCTGGCGGGTGCTGGACCTGACTTTCGTCGAGGGCGGGATATGGCTTTCGTGAGTGCGGGCGGAAGCAACTGGCTTCGCGCCGAGCCTGGCAGAAGCTCCCGAACTCGCAGACTGGCTGCGTCGCTACAGGCTGAGAAGCGGGACAGCTAGGCGATTGGCCTCGAGGGCTAAGCGCACGCGTTCTTGGAAGACCGCGCCCGCGTTCTGCCCTGCGCCTGGCCCGTACGCAAGGCAGTTGTGGCTTTGGATGTCGAAAGGGAGGCTCAGCTGCTGCCCTTTGGCGAGATATTGGATGTGGATCATCGGACGGCCGAGCGCTAGGGCGTAGCCCTGCTCCAGGCCGACGTTGTGGCTCTCTTCGTTCAAATCCTTTTCCCGCTTGCGCGGAACGTCCACGACGACGAACGCGCCTTCCTTGATCTTGCGGAAGATGCGGTCGTCAATCTTCTCGTTGTGCGCCTCCGCCCAGACCGCACTGATCTTAGGTAAACCTCTTCCCAACTTGACCAGCGCTTTAAGTGCCAGGTCGTGGTGCTTGGAAGTCTTGGACCGCCGGATCAAGAATCCCTCGGCCTTGGAAGGAATGTCGTCGAGCCTCTCGGCGCGGTCATGGCCCGCCGCAGTCAGGAACCAGGGGTCATTCCCGATGGCATTTGAGCGAATTAGTCCAGCTTGCAAGAGGGCAGTGAGAATCTCCGCGGCATCCGGCCCAGCGGAGCCGAACACGCTGCCGTCCCAAAGAGCTGAGTTTTATCCCGGTGTCTCGTCGGGCGGTGCAGCAAAGTGCGGATTCGCCAGGAGACGGAAGCAAAATCCCTTCCGATCCTTCAGCCACCACCGGTACAGCGTCACGAGCGTCTCGTCTATCCTCTCGCGAAACTTCATCGCGCTTTCCGCAGCCGAAAGCTTCGTGAGGCTCAGGGCTAGATGAGGCTTGGTTGGGAAGGGTCGGCCAGGCTTCTTCTTAGCGTCCCATACTTCGACCACGAGTGTCTCGTCCGCTTCCATGTCGAGCGCCTTTCAAAGGATGAGAGAACGGGCCAGCGCGACGCCGGGCTTCGAACAGGCGATCGGGTCGTTGGGGTCGGCCGAGGCAACGTAGATCGTAACTTTGCGCGACGCGATCGTCGTGTCGTACTGGAACCAATCGCCGTCCTTCGCTCCCGTGACCTCATTGCCTCGACTTGTCGGCTGAAACGTCACCGGGTTCAGCGGGTCGCGCATCGTCGAAGACTCGCTCATCACAGTCCCAGACGTTCCGCCCGCCCCTCTCGCATCCATGGCCCCAGCCCCAGGCCCTGGCCGTAGGTAACCTCGGGGGACCGTAGACCGAGAGGGGAACGAACCGAGCATGAGCGCCACCGCCGCCTACCCGAACTACAGCCCTGGCCTCCAGGGCGTCGTCGCCGGCATCACCACGATCAGCCAGATTGACGTGGAGAGCAGCAGCCTCACATACCGCGGCTACAACGTCCACGAGCTCGCCGAGCACGGCTGCTTCGAGGAGACCGCGTTCCTGCTCCTCAAGGGCCATCTGCCCACGGCCGCCGAGCTCGACGCCTACAAGAAACAGCTCGCCGCCGACCGCCACGTTCCCCACCACGTGTGGGAGGCTCTCAGGCAGTGCCACAGCGAGATGCACCCCATGGACCGGCTCAAGGTCGGCTATTCCGTGCTCGCCGCGCTCGACCCGGAGTACAAGGTGCCCGCAACGGACGGCGAGGCGAACCGGCGCAAGGCCGACCGGATCGTCGCCAAGGCCGCGACCCTCGTCGCCGGCTCGTGGCGGATCGCCAACGGCCATAACCCGATTGACCCCGATGCTGCCCTCGGCACCGCCGCGAACTTCCTCTATATGCTCGACGGCAACCGGCCGGACGAGTTCATGGAGCGGGCGATGGACACCTCGCTCACCCTCTACGCCGAGCACACGTTCAACGCCTCGACCTTCGCCTGCCGCGTCTGCGTCGCCACCCTGAGCGACCTCTACAGCGGGATCGTGACCGGCATCGGGACGCTCAAAGGGCCCCTCCACGGAGGCGCGAACGAGGAGGCCATGCACATGCTCATCTCCATCGGCAGTGCCGACAAGGCCGAGGCATGGACCCGGAACGCGCTGGCGAACAAGGAGAAGATCATGGGCTTCGGCCACCGCGAATACCGCAAGAGCGACTCGCGGGCCGGCATCATGGGCAAACTCGGTAAAGAGCTTGGCCGGATGAAGGGGAACACGACCTGGGGCGACATTGCCGAGGTCATGGAGAAAGTGATGTGGGACGAGAAGCAGCTCTTCCCCAACGTGGACTTCCCGGCGGCTTACGCCTATTACCTGATGGGCATCCCCATCCCGCTCTACACCCCGATCTTCGTGATCGCGCGGACAACGGGCTGGTGCACCCACATGATCGAACAGCTCGACAACAACCGCCTGATCCGGCCGAGCTGCATCTACGAGGGCCCCGCCCCACGCGAATACGTAGCAATCGGCAGCCGATAGGGAGAGGCCAGAACGAGCCGACAGCGGGCCGACTGTAACGCATCCCAGGAAATGGCGTTGGAGACAAGTCCATGGAGGAGCCCTTCCCGCTGTTGCGTGGCCCGATTCAGCCGGAAAGAAAGCGGGTCTCATGGCGACTGGTACTCGACGGAGGATATCGGCGTCAACTGGAAGTTGAGTCCGAACTAGTGCAGCAGGCGGTCCCGCGTGGGCCGGTGCCGGAGCTGGCATGGGCGCCGTACGCGTACGACCACTCGGTGCGGGAGTTCATCGAGAGGAAGGTCATCGAACACGGATATCCGAAGGGCAGTACCTTTCACCCGCTGGATCCGATCGAGCTTATGTTCTTGCTGCGAAATGGCGATCTGAACGAAATGGAGATCGTCATGGCCGTTGAAAGGGAGTTCGGGGTCGAACTGATCCCCAAGTTCATCGAGCGGCTGATCCGTGAACGCACGAACTTCATAGACTTCATCCGCTGGATCGAGTCAGCAAGAAGCACGTAACCAACCTCGGATTTTCAGCGCGATGGAGTTGTGGGCGCCCGCTGCTTGGCCTGGGAAGGAGAGCCAGCCTACGGAGGCCAACTCGGGAATCCTACCCATAGCTAGCGGGCGAAAGGTCCGCTCCTGGGTCGCGCCTCGTGTTCGTCGTCTAAGCTATCCAGCAACGTGGCGGGCTCCAGCTTCTTTGCGCTCTTCGACGACATCGCCACGATCTTGGACGACGTCGCGACTATGACCAAGGTCGCCACGAAGAAGACCGCCGGAGTTTTGGGAGACGACCTCGCCCTGAACGCTCAGCAGGTTTCGGGGATTCGGGCGGACCGCGAGCTGCCGGTGGTTTGGGCCGTGGCCAAGGGCTCCGCGGTGAACAAGCTCATCCTCATCCCAACGGCCCTTGCCATCAGTGCCTTCGCTCCAGTCCTCGTCAAGCCGTTGCTGATGGTGGGTGGCGCCTACCTTTGTTTTGAGGGTGCTCACAAGATCCTCCACAAGCTCCTCCACCCGGAGGATCGCCATGCGGAAGAGCACTCGGCCGCGGTGCAGGATGAGGCAGTGGACCTCGTGGCCCTGGAGAAAGAGAAGATCAGAGGAGCGATACGGACCGACTTCATCCTCTCGGCCGAGATCATCGTCATCGCGCTGGGCACCGTGGCAGAAGCATCTCTCGGTCTACGCATCGGGGTCCTTGCGGCCATCGGGGTGCTCATGACGCTGGGCGTCTACGGGCTCGTGGCAGGCATCGTGAAGCTGGACGACGCAGGCGTTCGCCTCACAAAATCGAAGCAAGGGCTAGCCAAAGCCACGGGGAAAGCGATCCTCGCCTTTGCGCCGTGGCTGATGCGGTCCCTTTCATTCCTCGGGACGGCTGCGATGTTCATGGTAGGCGGGAGCATCGTCGTTCACAACCTCCCGTTCCTCCACCATTGGGTGGAATCCGTGTCCCACGGTTTCCCCGCAACAGGAATGGTAGCGATGATTCTGGAGACGCTCGCGGGCTTGCTCTTGGGTGCCGCGCTCGCCCTCGCTGCCGAAGGGTTTGTCCGAAAGCGCAAGAATCCGACGTCGAAGGCAGCGGCCGCGCCCGCCCCGTTACCCAAAACGGAAGAGGACCAGCCCTAGCTACCGCTCGGTCGGACGACCCCAGCCGACATCCAGAGGCGAATCACCTCGACCTCCAGGAGCCGCCTCTCCACCAAAGGGTCAGCCGAGAGGGCCTTGGCGATTCCATCACCATCGGTCGTGACGAAGATCGCGGCCTCGCTCACCTTTGCGAAGCTGGGATCCTCGCTCTCTCCGATCTTGCCCCAGATCACGGGGCCGTGGCTCTTGCCCACGGAGCGGACCAAGGATTCGTGGGCCGACCGCATCGCCGGGGTCTCGGGCGACATGCCCATGCCGCGGCGCCAAAGGACGAGCCGGTGCTCGATGATATCGTCTGGATTCACGTTCGGGTTGAACCGAGCGAGATCCACGTCCCACGGTGCTGCCTCGACTCCCATGATCTTGCGTTGGACGAAATGATCGCCGAGGAAGAGCGAAGGAACCTCGGCCCGATCTCTCGCGGTGACCACGGTGATGCCGCGGCGGATCTCGGTGGGGTCCTGGAGCGGCCCTGCGGCAAAGAGCCGGCCTGCCTTGGCCTGGGCACCCATGTTGGCAAAGTGGCTCTGGGAGGCACTTTCCAGCTCCTTCCCGGCAGGGCGCGAGCCTTCACCTTTCACAAAGAACATCAGATAGGTCTGGCGCCGGGGCACGCCACCGTAGCCAACGCCCAAGGTGGCAAGAAGCATAGCGGCAAGCGCGAGCGACATGCCTTAGAGTGTAGCCGAGCATCGAGCCACCTGCCTTCGCCGTGGCTCGTAGAATTGCGAGTTTCCTCCCCTGCAACAAGGCTTTGGCTGACCAATGTGCTACCCTGAGTCAGGAGCCCCGTCAGGATTGACCGGTTCCTTGGAGAGAAAACATGAGATCTTCCCTAGTCCTCCTCGCCGCCATCGCGGCAGCAGGCGCACAAGCACAGCTCATCGTCGGCAACGACCAGAGCGGCACGGCCACGATCTGGCAGGTCAACGTGAACACCGGTGTGGCGACCGCACTCTATTCATCCACGGGTTCTTCTGCGAAGCCCTGGGGCATGGCTGCCGATAACGTGGGCAACAAGCTCTATTGGAACAACGGTGGCAACCTGTACTCCGCGACGTTCGCCGACCTCTTGGGCAACACCGCAGCCCCGACCCCTCTCGCGATGACCTATAACGGCTCGGCCGTGAACTTCGTCGGGCTCGGCTTCGACCAGGCGTCCGGTAAGTTGCTCGGAACCCGGAACATCACAACGGAGGCGGTCTACGAGATTGATGTCACGACGGGAGTGGCTACGCTGCTCACGACGTACAGCACTACCCTCGATCTCGGCGGGGTCGAGTATGACAACGCGACCAACAAGCTCTACGCCCTGAGCGACGCGCCGAGCACGGCCCGCGGTCTTTATGAGGTTGACAAGACCAACGGAACCGCGACCCTCAAGGCCCCGTACCCGGCGGGAGAGACCGACATTGACGGCCTCGCCGTCTGGAACGGCTCCGCGTACTACGTAACCGATGGGCCGAACACCACTCAGGCGAACTTCTATGTCTACGACATCGCCACCGGCACCCAGACCGGAACCCTGGCGTCGCCCTTCACAGGAAGCGGTACCTTCGCGGGGGCGACCTACGCTCCGGGCCTCGTGCCAGAGCCGGCAACGATGATCGCACTCGGTGCCGGGCTCGCGGCTTTGGCCGCCCGCCGTCGGCGAAATCGGCGATAGCCCGCTTGGCCTACCAAGATGATGCCCCGGCGCAGACAGCACCGGGGCCTCATCGTTATTGACCCAGGCGGCTAGTATGAAAGGGTGATCCGAGTCCGAAGGTTGTACGATCCACCTGGCGACGACGAGGGCACACTCGTCCTTGTTGACCGCCTTTGGCCCCGCGGGTTGGCAAAAGCGAAGGCACCGTGCCAACAATGGTTCCCCAAGATCGGTCCCTCGAATGAGCTTCGGCACTGGTACGGGCACGATCCCACCCGATGGGACGAGTTCCGCAAGCGCTACTTCGCCGAGCTCGACGCCGATCCCGAAGCGGTTGCCCCCTTGCGAGAGATCATGGCCGCTGGGGACGTCACCCTGCTCTTCACCAGTGCCGAGCGGGAGCGGAACAACGCGCACGCGCTCGCGGAGTATCTCGCCTCGCACCCTTAGGGTAGAAGACATGGCATGATCCCGGCACCGCTCGACGAGCGGAGGCACCCCGACAGTACCGACTCGCGCACCCCGTTCGAGAGAGACCGGGACAGGGTTCTCTACACTTCGGCACTGAGGCGACTTGCCGAGACCAGCCAAGTCCTCCCCGCGAGCGCGGGCCACGTCTACCACAATCGTCTTACGCACACCCTCGAGGTCGCGCAGCTCGCCCGTCGCATCGCGGAACGGCACGAGACGGGCGCCGATCCCGCCGCTTGTGAGGCGGCGGCCTGGGCCCACGACCTCGGACACCCGCCCTTCGGCCACACCGGTGAGGCAGAGCTCGACCGAGTCCTCCTCGAGCGATGGCCCGAGGGCGATGGCTACGAGGGCAACGCGCAGTCCTTTCGGATCGTGACCCGGCTCGCCGTCCGTCGAGAAGGCTGTCCGGGCCTCAACCTCACTCGGGGGAGCCTACGGGGAATCCTGAAGTACCCTTGGCTTCGGACTTCGCGCCCGGAGGCAAAGTTCGGCGCCTATCGAACCGAGGCCGAGGAGCTACGCTGGGCCGTCCTCGGCTTGAAACCTGGCGAGCCCGCGATCGAGGCCCAGGTCGTGGAGTTCGCAGACGATGTGGCGTACTCCGTCCACGACCTCTTCGACTTCATCCGAGCGGGGCTCATCCCCATGGACCGCTTGCAGCAAGGCGGAGACGAGTGGGAATCGTTTGCGTCTGCGGTGCCCGCGACCATGGATGGGAGTGCGCTCGCGGAGGTGTTCCAAGAATGGGTTCGGCCTTACCCGTTGAGGGCGCCGTTCGACGGGTCGAGCACCGATCGCGCACTTCTGCGCACGTACACCGGCGGGATGATCCATCGCTTCGTGGAGGGCGGTACGACTCCCGAACCGGGTCGGCTCGAGATCAACGCGAGCGCCAAGGCGGCCCTCATCGCCCTGAAACACCTTGCGCTGCATTACGTCATGATGCACCCCGGCCTCGAAGCGGTGAAGGTGGAGCAGCGCGCCCTTGTGGCTCGACTCACCCATTGGTTGGCGGAGGACGAAGGACGCCACTTGGGCATCGAGGCCCGCGAGCAACTCGAGACAGGCCAACCCCTCGACCGTGCGGTGGCAGACGCCGTCGCAGGACTTACCGAATCCGAGGCGGAGCGCCTTGCCT
>WBZR01000968.1_pt1 | contig 40130 bp, 48 predicted proteins | sample 5204231 | NCBI WGS metagenome assembly WBZR01 (sample SAMN12412403, study PRJNA552823) | activated sludge metagenome | isolation source: activated sludge from anammox sidestream of wastewater treatment plant... | place: USA: Virginia | collected 2017-08 | reverse complement strand
TCTATAGTTGCGTCTACATATTGACCAGATAATTTAGACCATTGTACATTATAAATCATCATTCGAGAAACAACTGGAAGCTCTCTCCAATAACCCCCATTTGCATATGATGTTAAGTCAGCTAACTTCATGGAATCAATTCCATTGATTATGTCATCCATGTAAATAGAAGTATCGCTGGGATTGTACCAATAACGTCTATTCTTATACGTTACAGTGTCATCACTTAATCTAGTATAAAAACTGCCTACTGGCAAAGTCAATGTATCTGGACTTTCTATCCAATAGATTGCGTCGAGGTAAGGCCACTCGGTTGCTTCATTACAAGCGCCATCGCATACTTCTGAATAAAGGGTATACCCATCGCCGTAATCATTTATAATGCTAGAGCGAGCTGTTTTAGGTGGACTCGCCCATCCGCAACTAGGGTCTTCCCAGGTTTGCCACTGAAAAGGATTTTGTATAAAACCATCATATGTACAAAAAGTCGGAGGCACTAAGCCTTGTATACCTATTTCATTTAATATAACATCACTTGTAGTAAAGTATACGGCAGTATCTGTAGATGTTACTGCTTTAATATAAACATCACCTGGACCTGTAAAATTCATCGTCCATATATACGTAGTAGTATCATAAAAAAATCCATTAGTGGTATCGATTGGAATACCCTCAATTAAATCCCACGTTAAACTATCTCGTGAAAAAAATAATACTAAACTATCTACATTAGCAGTTTCTATAATAATCCAACTAGTATCACCCACAGTAATTGTTCTAGGAAACATTATTGGATGTAAAATGTTTATTTCTGGACCAGGTAATATAGTAAAAGTTGCATCGCTCTGGTCTGTAGAAGTACCTAGGGTATCAGTTGCCTTTATTAAAACTTCATCTGAGTTAGCATTAGGAATAATCCACGTATAAGTAGTATCCGTAATAGTAGTATCTATTGTAATCCAGGATGAACCATTATCTAGTGAGTAAAATAAATCATAAGCTGTGGGCGCAGCATCTTGTGTCCATATAATAGTCGTAGTATCTGGCCATTGAAATACCTCACCGCCATTAGGGTCTATAATGGTAGTTACCCTACCAGTTAATAAGTTTCTTGACCACTGCAAATAAGGGAAGCCGTCATTTATCATTGGGTCAATATCCCACGTATTAATAAAATCCCATCCCGTAAATGTATTAGTAGTTTTAATTTGGGTTCTATTTTTTTGATTAACCGGGAGAGTAATAGCTACGGCTTCTTCGCCATACATTCCATACCATGCTGGAGTTGTAGTGGCAAAACCTGTTGTATCTATATAATTAGTACTATAATCTCGGTCAGTAACGGGCACTGCTTGGAAATAAGCACAGTTATCAAGTTCTGCTCCGGCTACAGAGTTAAGACGTATATATGTGTTATCTGCTGAATAAGTATAGGTGGGGTCTTCATCATCCGCAAATACGCCGGCCATTTGATTATCTGAATCGCCGCCCAATAAACCATTTACAGTCAAAGTAACGTTACGAGCATAAAGATTTGTAAATGTTTCTGCGCTAGCTGCACTAGTTCCGCCTATGAACATACCAATTTCCATATCTCCCGCAAAATCATAACGTGCTGGTCTTACGTCATGATATAGACTAGAGTTAATAATAAAGCTTTCTTTAAGAGTCATAATAGTACCTGAGCGCTCACCTATTATACCTCCAAGTATGGACCCATTATATGGTTGATAACAATACATATAAATAGAGCTACTATCTACGCCTATTCTTTCAAATTCTATTAATCCATCGCTAGCGCCTATACTTGTGATATACCCAACAAGGGCACCTACACCAAAAAATTGCGCACTCCAAGTGCCATCATCTGTTACTGCTCGTAAATTAAGGTTTTTAATAAAGATGTTATGTATATATAATCCTTCTCCATTTTGACTTCCATCTGACCTTTCGGCAAGGGTACCTATTAAAGTTCCTCCTCCCATTGGGAAGGAGATATTAGCACCAGTAAATTCTGTAGTACTATCAAGCTTTAATGTTACGTTATCAAAATACAGATTACAAATAGTATCTGCTCTATTGGTATTGGGTGTCGTAAAATGTTGTTCCCACCTACCAAAGAATCCAGCGCTAGATGTAGAATACCCAGTAATAGGGTGGGTGGTAGTATCCCACTGTATTGTTAAATTACGTATCCAATGATGATTGCCATTTAACGATACGCTATCTAGATAAGATACGTGTATAGGTTTCCACTTTTGATTACCGTGCATAAATGTAGTGCCAGACATATCTATATTGTTTTCAATACGGAAATGTACCTGTCGGCCTACTCCTGTGTAATCCCAAAGATATAATCGGATACTATCTAAATCAGCAGCATCGTATAATCTATAAGGATTAGTAGCACTACCGGTACCACTTATATTTTGTGGTAATATAGTGGCTGTAGCTAACAGCAGTATTGCTAGAAGTTTCTTCATTAATATGTTTTCTTTCTATTCCATATCCAAGCATATTTTAAGCCGGAGGTGCCCGCAGCATTACGCGTTACAATTAGTCTATTGGTTTCGGGTTTAGCAAATAAAATATCGTTCACGTTATATGTATTACCTTGTGGCGTAACAGTTACATAAGAAGTGGCAGACATACCAGTTATTGTAATTGTGTCAACCGTAGCCGTAGTAGTGAATGTATCAGTTCCCGCTACAGCAAAACTATCTTTGACCCCATCTGTCAAATTAAGCCAACCCACTGTATTGCTATTACGTAGTTGTCCGGCATACGTACCAGATGTATTTAACATAGCAACTTGCCCAGAATCGCCAGCAGCACCAGAGTGGCTCCAGTATAAGTTGTTACTCGCCCCCCAAAGTATCCTTGAGACACCAGTCCGATTGTTAGCAGCAGGTAACCTAATAGAACCAGCATCAATAGTAATGTCGCCATCAAACTCCCAATCTCCCGTTATAACTTCGTTTTGTGCATTATATGCTATAATAGTTGTATCCGGTCTCCCACTAATAGAATTAATTAAAGCCGTAATAGTGGTAGTACGTAATTTTAATGTATCATTTTCTATGTATAAATATGCGGAATCTGTATAAACTATTAGATCCCAAATATGCTGATCTATGGAATCTATACCTTGGGCTAGATATCTTAGCCACGCACTTAAAGCAGCATTAGATTGATCCCAATTAGGATAACTATAGTGTGTAGTTGTTTGAGATTGAGTTGGGATAACGGTACCACCGCCTCCACCTGTTCCACCAAATCCACCCCATTTAATTTTGCCTTCTGCTACATAGTAAACATCAATACTATCTTTCATAGTTAAACCAGATTCCGTAAATACAGAATCCCAGTCAGCTATTTGTATAGTATCCGATGCTACCCAAAAGACATAGGGATTGTTTATCGTGGCATAAGCAATAACATCATTAAGTGCTGCTTCTAATGTACTGAATTGGGGCCTCTTGTCTATATAACCGCCTCCAATATATCGTACATTGGTCGGATAGCGTGTAGCTAATTGACCAAAGATATCAGCAGCGCTAATTAATATTAAGGCGCTTAATATAAAATATTTAAGGTTCTTCATCAGTATCTTTTACCTCTCGTTTTTGCGCCTCTCCAGCTAGTATTGCTAACTGTTCTTGTGCATCTACTTTGTACGCTGAAGCGGCATCATATTGTCCAATATCCATGTATGCTTCTGCGCAGGCAAAAGATAATAATAAATCTAAGTGTTCGGTTGGTACGTCTAAATCGTAGGAACCACCTTGACCTGAGCTTTCCATTGCTGCGGCTCTATCTTGTCTCCACAATATCTCCCAGGTTAATTCCACTGGTGGTAACAATTGAACATCGTCTTGACGACGAGTCCAGTAATACTGTGAAGTATTTATATCTGGTGAATAGAATGCGTTTTGACCAGTTTTGACGTCTAAGTAATCTCTTGGCGAAATATATTCGGCTTTACTATAATCTTCGTCGGTAGGACGTTTACAATATACACTCATAATTTCAGCTGGATAAGTAATAGTACTCACTACTCCGCTTACATCAGATGTACCTGTAGTAGATGTATAATAATTCTGAAATAACTTCTGAACTAGCGTTGGATATACAAGAGTAACTATGCGGAGTAGCCGCCTATATGATCTTAGAATATATCTAAATCTTTCAGCGGCACTCAAACGCAACCCATTGGTCGTTCCTGACGCAACGGGATCTTGTAACTTATACGCTAAATCCTTACTTACTGTATTCAGTATAGGGGTAGCCATCAGTTACTCCTTATGGTTTTGGAGTTTCAGTTGTGTCATCAGTTAAAGTATTAGCAGCTACAGTCTCCGTTGGAGTGTAGATAATAAGATAACTGAATTTATTTGAAGCTCCTGCAGATGTAGCTGTAAACGATACAGAAGCCACACCACTAGTGATTGAACTTGCCCATACGATTTTTTCCGCATCTGTATCAGCAGTACTTGAACAAAGTACCGCGACAACGGTTTTAGCAGGGAAAGATACAGTCAACGCTTTGGTAGCGGACAATGTAACGGTATCAGCTATCATAGATAACCCAGGCATAATACCAGGATTAACTACTGCATCTACAACTTTACTTCTACGATTTGCCATTGTTTGCCTCCTTATTCAAAGGTACCAACAATCTCAAATGAGAGAGCTGGGGTTGCAACGGCTTCCGTAACCGTCATTAATGTACCGAGAACGGTATAATAAGTGCCAGTTGTTGCTATAGCTTCAGCTAAGCCATCTTCTATAACAGCTAATTTACTTGAGCCTGTATAGTCAGTAATCTTTACGACCTGGTCATTACCAGAAGCGTGACGGATTCTGAGCCAGCAGTTATTATATACGTCATCGATCGCACTAGCTGAGGTTAATACTACAGATGTAGCACCAGCAGCAGCGGCGGTTGTAATTTGTGTTGGACCAGTAATGGTAACAGCATCTGCAAAATATGCAGGGTTTGCATCTATACCATATATGATTTCAGCACCTGCCGCAGATAGTGGAGTAGCTGTAATACGCTTTACAGATGTAAATTTATGTGGTATAATGTATGTGTCACCAGCTTCAGTAGTTTCACCAATTGTTCCCTTAAAGTACTGAACGTACAATATTGGAGTTTCAACGTTAGAAGTATGACCTTCAATACGTTTTGGTTTTGACTGAGATACTGATGTCCATGTTCCTAGAGCAGCAGCCATTTACGGCTCCTTTCTTATTAATGAGTAATAGGCCCGGCAGCCCCGGGCCATTATTTAACTTACGAACTAGCCTTTAAGAATACCCAGTGAGCATTCGGGTTAGTTCTCTTAAATGTGACCTGTCCATATATCTCTGATTCCATTTCATGTGGGTTGGTCTGAGGTACAGTTATGGTTTTAATATCCATATTCTGTAAGTGACCATACTGAAAATGAGATGGGTCAATGACATATGCATAGTCAGACATTCCGTGCAATGACAGAGTATCTGACGGAGCAATTAACAGTGTTCCACCATTGGTAGCATTGAATCTAACGAGTTCAACACCCCAGCTATTTGTAGAAGCTGGAAGTATGATTTTATTATCAATCATATTGCTGAAGCTTGTATAGAAGTCTGCACCTGACAACACAGTTTTAACCTGTGAGCCATAGTAAAACATATCTTTTAATTGTTCGTTAAAGTTTTTGGTCTGGAAGAGCAAGTCACTATACGCTACATGGTTTCCAGCAGGTATGAATTCATGAATTCCACCAGCAAACCATCTACGTCTTCCATTAACCACATCAGTCCTACGTGAACCGAAGAGAGCCATAACGTCCATCTCTTTGAAGAATTCTTCTAAGGCTCTACGACCATTACGCTGGAAAGTATTTTCAGTCGTGAAGAAACGATTAACGTTCTGCTCGGTTTCGGTAGCAGACCATTTTCTCATAACTATCTGACAATAGTTATAATCGTATTCATCGACGTCGCTATAAGTAAGCTGATCGTCGCGACCTTCAGCAATAGAATTGCCAGCTTTCCATAAGAATGGTTCGGTAATAGGGCTGGACCACGTTCCGCCAGCAATGTCAACCAAAAGGTCGGCATGTCCTGTTGGGGTTATTCCACCAAAGTTACGTCTGACTTTAAGTTTAGTAGCAGTAGAACTAGCTGAGCCAGCTACGTTACCAGATCCATCACCATAGTTTTCTATGATTTGAATCTGTTCTGGCAATGCATATGTACTGGTTTTGATGTTAGCATCTTCACCAGTTGCAATAGCTAATCCTCTAGAGGTAGATACCCAGAATCCCATAAGATTCAGAATATCACCAGCTTGTAATCTACGACCTTCAGAGTTCAATACGTGGATATAATCGTTAGTATTTGAACCACTAGAAGTAGAGTCAGATGAGAAGTATATACGTGCTAAACGCTCGTACTCTAATCCCCATCTTGTTTCTGTGTCTGTAGCTACATAAGCGCCATTAGACTTAGCATAATTTAACAATAGACGCATTAAGTTTGCACGGCCTTCACTAATCTTAGTGAGCATTGCAGTACGTCTATCGTATATACGAAAACTCGATGGGATGTTGTCAACGACCGGTTGCGCGGCATAATAACTTATGTTATAATCGTTGGCCATTTTAATCCCTTGTTCCTATTTATTTACCAAACATGTTATCTAAATGTGAGAAAAACTCGGGCATATTTTTTGCCGGGTTTCCCCCAAATTGGTTAACTAAATTAGGAGCTTTTCCTTTCGCGCGACGTATATGTTCATACCATTTAGCTAGGTGCTTAATCTTAAGCTTAGGTGCCCAGGATTGGAATTCAGTCCAGTCGGCTTGCGACCACTTTAATTCATTTATCGTTTCCAAGCGTTCTTTTTCAAATTCTTGTGCGGCTTGCTCTTGTTGAGCTTGTCGCTCCTTTCTAATCTCATCTAGCGTCTTGGGAATATATTCGTTACGCTTCGTAGTAATATCTTTATAAAGTTCGTCAACTCTTTTAAGATACCGCCACGATTTAGTTAACGGTTTATTCGCTTCATCTTCATCAGGAACAAAATCAGCCCCGAACTCCTTCGATAATTGCTCTTGTAAAGCATCATAAGGATCAGTGGGTTTAATCAAATCCGGCTCTAGTTGGGCTATAAATGCCTTTCTTACTTTCGGATCTTCGTAAACCTGATTTAGAAATTCAACCGCACTCTTATATTTTTCATAAGCAGGTTCTATCTGACTTAACTTGTGGTTAGCTTTATCAGCTATACTTTGGAAGTGAGCTGCTAATTGCTCGGCAGTCATTCCTTTTGTTGAGTCAGCTGGCTGAGCAGACTGCTTGCGGGGCATGAGATCATCACTACCCGGCTGTGTACCGTCCTGTCGCCCACCACTTGATGAAGTCCCATCATCTGTACCGAACAATGCATTGATGTCTGCCATTATAGCGTCAGAGTCATTTGAACTAACGCCTTGGCCTCCACCACCTGCAGTTGGGTCTAATGTTGGATCCGCACCCAATGTCGGGTTAGGGGTTCCGATATTATCCATATTTTTCCTTATTTTTTACTACGTTGTGCTTCGCGTTGTGACGAATCTTTGATCTGAGCTTTGGCCATTTCATCGGCCAGTTTCAATTTCGTTTCAAGTTCTGCAAACTTACCTTCGACAGCTTTTTCACCAGCGCTTATTTGTTTGAGGATCCTGTTTTCAAGTGATATATTAATGTACTTATTTTCCATTTGTTTTGATGTTTCCAGTAATCTATCATACGCTGCTTGTAAATCTTGCAGTTGGCTTTCCGCTCTACGTACTGCATCAAGTTTTTCTTGAATTTCTTCATACTCTCTAATGTCAGATAATTCTAGAGCTTTTTGTGTAAGTATTTGTCTTTCAGCTGGATCCGGACTTGATTGTGCAATTTTGGCTAGTTCCGTAGCAATAGCTAGTCTTTGCGTCGGCATTGCTGTAGACGGTACGCTTACAGTTAAAAACTTAAATGTTTTAATATCATTTACTATTTGTTTTGCTAATGTTAACTCATTTAGCTTTCCATTTTCATCAAAAAAAGAGTAGCTATCAGGAGTCAAGTTCGCCACCATATACTCCATTAAGACCTGACCTAATTCTTTTAAGGTTTGGTTAATGTGAGCAGTGGACATCATTACGCGCATCATTGCGGCATTTTGATATTGCTGTAAAGATGAGAATACTTCTACGTTTGCTTCTTGTGCATTACCCTGTAATACAGCATTAACACCCGTAGAATATTCAATACCTTGTTTCATCATTTCAAGAACCATAGGATAGAAATTACTGAGCTGCGTAATCTGATCACGCTCAGGTTTCATTACTTGATTCTCAATAACTTTAGGTACCCATTCTTTTATAACTTGAGGATGGGCGCCGAACTGCTCCCACTTTTCTCTGTCCTCTTCTGGGATAGCACCCTTCGGCGCTGTCCATCCAGCATTATTCGATAGTATGCCATTCAGAATCATTATTTGTAAAATCTTATCAAATGCTTCTTGCATACCTTTTGTAAAATGAATCATACCATAACTACGGTATGGTTTCCCACCCCATTCAAAGAAAGAGGTTCTTAGGGGATATTCCGTTACTGGAAGTGTTTCTTGCCATATAAGGAAGTCTCCCATAATAATAGACTTCTGAATGTAAACATCTGGAAATTCACCTTTTGGATTTGCTAATATACCATGTTCTTGTAATGGTAGATTTTCTGCAAATATATATTGTAGTAAGCCATCGTTTTCTATAAGATACATTGTAGAATATATCTTTTCATAATACTCTCTTACTATAATTCTATCGTCTGTATTCCAAGTAGTAGTAGTAATATCTTGCTTTTCAGTCAGTTGTTGTTCGACCCATGTTTCGCCAGTAAAAGTTTTAATGTCTACTGGTCTACCAACTTCATCTCTAAGATTTGCAAGAATGCCACCATAGATCTGTTGGGCTTTAGGTATGGTAAATGCCTTCTCTAAAAAGAAGCCTTCCATATCGTCGAGAGTTCTACTCTTAGCATTAATATCAAGAATAACTTCATCAAATGGTACGTGTACAACACGAACGTTAAACATGCCTTTTTTGTAATAGTCTACAGGCGTAATCATAATATGACCCATACCCGTGACAAGCATGTCTTTAATCATACTTTCAATTTCTATACTAGCGTTAGATGTATATAATACACCATGCTTCATCTTGTCTAGGATTTGGGCGTGTTGTTTAGCTCTACCGTCTAAAGATAAAGTTTTAACGGAGGGTTTGGTTTGTGTTAAAAGTGCCAGCTTCTGATTTGTTACGGGGTGTAAAAAATTAATAGAAACTGGAATATTGGTTTTATTAGCTATCTTTGAAACTTGTGTGGATGTATAGGTGGTGCCAGTTTGGTCAACATCGTTATAATAATACTCCTCAGAGTTTTCGGCTCGAGTTAACCATTGCTTGCGTCCCCATACCGTATCCGACTTCCAAGATTCATATTTAGCTTTAATTCTTTCTGGTGTTCTTGTATATACAATCATCCTGGGACAGTTCTTCTTTTAGTGTCAAATTCTAAAAACGCAATATAAATATACTAAAAAATACTGTCAATGTCAAGACTTTTACCCATACTTGATAAAAAAAAGACCCAAAAACTTGCGTTAATGAGTCTTTTATGCCAGTAAGGGAGATATGAGGACTGAGTAGCCCGAGGGGGACTTGAACCACTTAAGACCCGCTTACCAACGAATATACCCTCCTATAGAGCTAGGCCCTGAGGTCCTTAAAAGGACCAATTAACGTAGATACAGGAATTATTCCTTGTCGATATTAAGATAGTAAGTTGCTGTTTGCCAGGCAGCACCCATCTCCGAGTTGAGGAGCTCGGTGTTCGCAAGCGCTAAAGTTCTGTGTTTGGAGCAATTATTATTCTGCTGGCCTCAGGATCCCTCGCGCAAGGTCTCCATCCGCTAACAACATAATGTCATTTGGCTACCAACAGCCAGTCGTAACCAACCATCGGCCTGCTAAGATGTTTTATGTCATATACTATGTAGCTACTGGGTCAAAGCGTCTTAGCCGCTACCAGTCGCCGCTACGTTCTCGTAAACACATAGCTTTATTCCCACGCACTTTAGCCTCTAAACTATCGGGCCATCCCCGTGAATCCTTTCGGACCCGGGTATGGAACTACTACAATATTAGATAGTGTAGCAGTTGGCACTAAGATCTATTCCACACGACTCCATATACTCCTCAGGTGACAGCTGGGGGACCACCGTAAGAGGGCGCTCCCCCCATCTGCTGGAGGTTCGTATGCGTGTCGAGGGAGAAAACTTAACTAACCCGAACTGAAGCCGTTCTCTGTGACTTCACGGCTGGATGATTTTCGGGAAGCTGGGAGACTTTCGCCTCCCGCTTTAATATCTTGAACTCCGGTATATCTCTAGGATCTCGCGATCCAAATGCGCTTGAGAGTATACTTTTCCAGTTTGCTTCCGAAATCTCTATCGTCAGATTGACCAAGCTATCTTCGACCAGGTCAATGTTCGTCACGATTCTCTTCTCCGTTTGGTAAGGGTGAAAAGAATATATATGGCCACGAAGGGGAGAACCTTCGCTCAAGAGATTCAATCGTTGTTTCAGTCTTCCTATGTTGGATTGGGCTCGATTTTCGGCCCTGCGGAATCTGTCGGAAACTTCCCGTTTAAGAGTTTTAATTTCTTCAAGCTCCGATTCCAGTTTACTTAAGACATATCCGTAGGCATCGACTTTATCTTTGATTTGCACTTCTTGATTACGCCATATTGTGTCTTGTTCGTCAGTTATCTCGCCGTCTTGTGACACGATTTCACCTTCTAATTGAAGGCGTTGTAAAAGAAGATCGGCTAAACTAAGAGACGATTGTGAATCCGATTTCCTCAAAGGTAGGGATTGATTCGACCCATCCGTACTTATCGACTCCTTCTCGTCCTTCTTCTTTTCCAATGAATGTGAATGAACTATTGTCATAAGGGTCCTTCCTTAATTGTACTAGGCCCAATATTTCTGCTCCGTCGGGAGGGAGATGATCCTCTGCGTCAGCCATGGTGAATAGTTCAAGTTGATCTACTTTTGCGATTTCTTTGCTTGCGCAATTGAAACAGCTATTAGGTGCCTTGTTTGTTTTTCTAAAATCCCACTCAAAGTTATTAAGGCATTCATGACATTTAGCAAACATATGAATTTTGTAACCTTGAGTTTCCAATTCTTTTGCTTTAGCAATCATCTCTGGTAATTTGAATTCAGCCGTTGGGAACATTACGATTGTCTTCTTATCCAGAGTTTTAGGCGGCTCGAGATCGAGCAGCTCTTTGCTCATCATTACTCCCATCTTAGGAGAGAATTGCTTATCCTCTTTAGGGAGCTTTGGTTTTTCTCGCTGTATGATGCGACGTTTCTTACGATATCCAACAGCTCTTTCGAGTTCAAAGATATCAGGATGTTTGAATCCCTGTAGATTCCATGGTATACCAAATCCAAAATCATCAAGAGCAAGGTCAATGCTATCGATGTCAGGACCTGTTAATTTACCACCAAGCATTAAACTATAAGGCGATGTGTTACATAAATCCCATATAGATTTAATACCATAAGTATTGCGAAGAATATTCTTAATATCGCTACCTATGGATAACTTGTTAATACTTTCATATAACAAGTATATATTTCTATCAGAGACTAATCCTGTTGGATTACCATCCTTATCTGTCTTAAAGACTTGTTTGCCGAGTCTATTCCGCTCCTTAGCGGCAACATCCTCCGATGGTTCTAACTTAAATGATTTGCAATCAATGCCCATCGCACACTGTTCACAACCGCAGCTCTCTTTGAATTTTGCTTTTACCGTTTCCTGTGCCTCTCGTTTTTCACGAGCAGTTTCAATTTGAGCTACTTCCGCCGCGCTAACTACGTTTTTCGCATGGAGCTCATCCTTATTTTCATAATAATGATCCCAATACTTACGTACATACTTAGTAAACGCTTTCTCATGTGGCATCTTTGTATTCTCAAATTCTTTGAAGAAACCAATAAACTTACGCAATTGTGAATACAATTCCTTACGTGATGCCCATGCATACTCATCATGATTATTATGGTATCCGGTACCAAAATTGATACCTTTACAGCCCAGATGTTCCATGTCAGCGATACAACTATACATACCACGCTCAGATGAAAATCCGTGCTTACCCAATTTATAACGGAGTTGTTCGTCACCGTATTCATATACTACCGCATCTGTTCCCATACGGTCGAACATAAACATCCAATTATATTGTTTGGGTGGACCAAAATACAAACCTGTACTGGCCATTTTCTCTTCTTCGGTTGTCATTAAGATATCGAAATTCAGCTTAGCTGATTTAAGATACTCCAATAGGATGTACCCACCGAGCCGGTCATCCAATGTTTGACAGAAGATTCTCGTATCTTCCGCAAACGCAACAGGACGAAAATGTCTGAATGCCTTGACTGTATCCGCGTGGAATACTCCAAGCACATTAGCATTATTGTTCCTGAACCAGAAGCGCTTACCATTCTTGGTAACATACTCTTCTAGGTTGTATTCTTTGGCAATCTGAGATGTTTTCAGCATACAGATTTGCTTCATCTTTCCATAATGAAGATTAGGTATGCCACCCTGCTGTGCATCAAGCACAGTAGCCTTCTTGCCATAAGAAGATAAATATTGCATATGAACCTCTTACTTTTTGATTATTAGTGATTTTAATTGACTTGTAATCCATGGCCAAACATCATAATGATTCTTCGCCATAAAGTACAATAACTTTTTCCGCCACTTATTACCATGGCGGGGAAACTCGTGTTCTAACGTTGATTGATACCACAAAATATTACACCAACGTTGACGATTAGCTTGATACATATACTGCTCACTCACGGTTGATCCACGATAGTTACCAGATGATTTGCAGTATTCTGATAGAGTTTTGTTAAACGTTTTGTATTTTATCTTTACTCGTCTATTTCCACTCCAACTATTAGCATTAATGTTAAATGTACGTACCTTAGGATTCGGAAATGATTTCTTATTTAACAATTGCTTTTTATAATAATTCCTATCTTGCTGTTGCATCTCATATATACTTCTGGGTTTATCAAGCTTTCTGCTTCTAGTTCGTCCAAGAGGATTAGTACGACCAATTACGGCTCCTGTTGTGGTACGCATACCACGGGCAATAGAAAGACCAAATCCTCTATCTACCGAGCCATCATATCGATTCTTAAAACCAAAATCAATATGTTCAATAATTCCTAAAGCTCTTTCACTACCTACGATGATACCGCCACCAGAATTAACATAAACGCCACCACAAGTACTATTACGGTTGCTAACCGAAATACGCTTTGTAGCTTCTGCACCAGTTAGCGCTTGTACAAGTTTAGCAAGCTGTTGTAGTGGATAACGACCATAACTATTGAAACATACAACAATATCTTCCTCAACATTATTAATTAAGACGGAAGTTGGAAATAACCAACATCTACTAGCACTAAAGAATGTGCCTCCGTCTTTCAGTGCAACGGCCATCCCCCTTGGGTTATCGCCATTCTCACTTGTAAAATGTTGTAAGGCAAAGAATTTACCGCTCTCTGCCATGGCGTTTTTAGTTGCTGATCGTGATTCAAACATACACGATCCACCATCGCCAAATGCTCCCGGTGTCCAATTAAACTGATTGGTAATACGTAAACAATACTCCGCTACCATTGGTGTCTTTTCGCGTATATCATTGCCCAGACTACCCCAGAAAGAACTGCTTAATTTGTAATCTCCAAACTTAATTAGGAAATCAGATAACCGTCTTGGTAATGGCACTTTCTTGTCATCTAACCACCGCCATGTTACCTTAAAGGCAAGCTCCATCCATGGAAATTCTTGAAGTGAGCTATATCGCATACGCCATTCTCTATATATCTTTAAGAGAATAGTTACTATTTCAGAAGCATTGTATCGTTGAAATTCGGGAGGCGTCTTAAAAAGAAAGGCCTCATTTAGAGGCCAATCTCGTAGTTTGTGCATAAAACCTCCAGTTGATTTATATAAGTAATGATCTTAATTTCGCTGTCATTTTCTCCCTTTGACTAGCGTCGTCGACCTCTTCGAATATGCCTAATCCTGGGTCGACTTTCATTGGATAATGGAAAGTTTCCGCAAATCTTGTTTTCTCTGCGACGAGGAAATAATAGTCTGCAGGTATCGCTTCAAAACCATAATACTTTCCTGGGTAGTAACTAAAGAAAATGTATGACGATAGTTGCTTGATGAGTCCAGACCACTCAATATCGGATATAGTCGGCTTCATTATCCTTCTATGTTCGATGCCTTTTTTGACCTGACTTAATACCACACCAACACTCTTAGTTGCCAGTGCGAGCGACTGCAAATTACGCATGTTCTGACCGATTTGTATATTGTAATCAGAAGAATTTGTAGCCGTTTTTGAGAATTCTAAGAGCTGGATAAAGTCTAGAAACCATACGTCAAACCTATGTGTCATTTGGATTTTGGCAATGTCAGAGACACCATGAAACGCATTTGGGTTAATAATCCTAATTCGGTTATTAGCCCATGGTTCCACTTCCATCATCTTCTTGCGCACATATTCTTTATCATACCTTTGACTAAATATCAAAGGCGTCGGAATACCACAGATGCGTGCTATTTGCTTCTTCATTAAATCTGTGGCCAACATCTCCTTAGAGAAGATGCCTACCTTAATTGTGGGATTATTCTCCGCCATCCTAAATGCTTTGTCCAATGCCAAAGTTGTCTTAAGATGTCCGCTGTCACCAGCGATCGTGATAATCATTCCACGAGCATAGCCGCCAATGAATGCGTCTATGTGTTTATACCCCGAGCTAAGCACATCGCCCGGTTTTTCCTCTAGAACCTTATCAAGCAATTCCTGGTTGGTGTCCAGATCAGCGCGACTCGTAAGATTCATAATTGAAGATTCAGCCTTTAGGGCTATATCATACGCAGATTCTCCCTTGGTAATCGACTCTTGTATGGTCTTACCTAGATCATACATCTTCCTTCGATGTAACCTATCAAGTAGGATCTCGATGTAAGAGTTGATAGTATCAAGGGTCACGAGCGTATCGATTGATTCGATGTCTATCCAATCCATGGCATCGCCAACGCGATCTTTGAGGATGATCTTATCGAATATATCGTGTTTTTTTATTATAGCGAAAAGTAGTTTATAATCATCTTTGGTGAAATAATCTGGTTCAATAACCTGTAAGGTTTGTCGTTTGTCATCGTTCTTGATATGTGGATTTAGTAGGAACCCTAAGACTGCCTCTTCTGCTTCCCAACTAAATAAATCTATCATATTATATACTTTTCCCTAGGTTTAAGTGACCGTTAATATACGGTTCTCCTGACTTATTGTCAAGTTCTTTTTCTACTCGCTGTACCACTTTTAAGAAATAATTTGGATGCGGGGCTTTACCAGCTTTATCAAATGCAGCTTTATAGGCTGAGTAAGCCTCTTCTAAACTTTTCTTACTAGCGGATTGTATTGCCTCTTTAATTTTTTCGACTACTTTTGGTTGAGTCTTCTTCATACTGAAATGATTAGATTTCCGATGAAGCTCTAGTACTGCATTTAATATGACATCGGCGGGATTGCTCCCGCCTTTGTCAATTGTTGAATTAGAACGGGGCATCCGATTTCTCGTTAAAAGTTGTCGGATCAAAAGCGTCTTCATCACGTCTGCTATATTCGTCATATATAGATGTGGCTAACGCTTCTGGTATCAATTCATATTCACCATTGAGAGAAGGTTTCCCTTTCTCCCATTTCGTAATCTTTACGTTTGGATATTTCTCGCCTTTGGATTCATCCGCAGGTGTTGAGACTCTGTATAACTGCGTCTTGACCCCTACAACAGGCCTAGTGAAGTTATCTCCCTGGGTAGGGAGCAACAGGTCTTGAGATAAACCAAACATAAACATATCTTGTAGGTACTCGTCAATGAGCACATCCCTTTCGGGTTGTGATAAGCCGGCCCAGTCAGTTACCTTACTTGAGAGAAATTCAGAAGCAAATTCTGGAGTGAATCGCTCCTTTGGTATCTGGAACCATTTGTTAGTATCGGGATTCACGAACTTATAATTGTTCTGTGGACCACGAAACTTAGTCGCCAAGAGACCTCTCTTCCCAAGAGGAAACTTAATTTGGTACCCATCTGGACCTTCGGTAGCTTCGACTAGCTCCACTTTCTTACCATACTCGTCCACAAAAGACGTCATGATAAAATATGCAACTAATCCGTCTCGCACGGTTTTATTCTTAGGATGGGCTAATTTAACTAGAATATGGGTGCCCAATGCGAAATGTGGTATAGAAGTACCCTGAATATCATCGCCGAGTTCCCATGGGTTTATCTGTGTATTTGACATGTTTTCTTTTCCTTTATATTAGTGTCTTTGTTTCTGATATATCGTCAGCTGGTTTTTGAGCCGTGTTTCTGTCGATATAGACTTGCCACCTGTCGAGAAACTCTGTCCAATCTGTCCCGAGGTTATTCCACTGTTCGGTAAACATTCGGGCTCTAGTGGCGTTTATTTCATGGATCTTGAGCCGCATTTCTACGGATCTATCCCTCTCAGCATCGGTCGGGATTGACTCGCGTTTCTGATAGACGTCAGCAGCGATACCAAACCTTGACTGAGCATTCTTTATTGCGTTCGTGAGAGCCGATTTTATGTTGTTGCTCATGTCTATAACATCACGAAATCCAGGCGTCTCAACGCCACGACTCACTTGAATACGAGCAGAGCCTGCGCCAAGCTCAGTATTCCCTGTTATTCTATCTTCTAAAGATACGATAACATTTATCCACCCCATTTCCCACGAGACGTGAAGTAGCGTGTACTTATAGAGTGGCATGAACTTTTTCGTCTCATAATCCATAAAAGAGGATTCGACGTAATCGTATCCATCAGGTCTCTTCTTTACCTTTTCCACCGGGGTCTTTTGGTCGTAAGGCGCTGTGATATATGATCGCAGCTCATCTCTGAAATGCTCTTTTGATTTTATTAGTGAGACATTTGCGAGTGTACGCACCATATCGCCTGCGGACTCGAGGGACGTGCCCGCGTGAGCCTCGCGCTCACCCACGGGTGTCAACCTGACGTCTTCCTGGGTATTATGAGGGGTTTGAATGTTGGTCATAGTTTTCATCCAGCTTTAATGAATCGAGAAATGAATTCGCTCTTTCAAGCGCTTCTTGGTGAAAGTTGGATGATATTGTGATTTCGCCGATGATACTTGCTCCATCGATGTCCACCGTCTCCTTGACATCTCGGTGTTTAACGGCTTGCTTGGGGCCTGCTACTAAACCATGGTCGCCTAGGTTAAGGGTTTCGCCCTGTCCGAGCACCACGTCGGATTTTTCACCTGGTCGGATTGTCATGTATCGTAGCCCATCACTACCCTCTTGACATTGCGGACAAGAGGAACTCATGATGTATTTATCCTTAATTAAGACTTGCCCAGCTTGCACTGGCTTTGCCTCAATTAAGGTCGGGATGCCGCAATTCCAACATATGACAGCGAAATGATGTCGTCTAGTAAGGAGCTCTGTACATTTATCACACATGCTCGAAGCTAGCTCATCAAAAGACTCTAATGTACGTTGGCATTGAAGCGTATCGCACTTGGGGTTAGCCATGACCCTAACTAATTGTTACTTAAAAAACATGCTATTAGTTAGCACTGGAATATAGGCTGTGGGTGTGATAGCCTATTTGCTCCCCAACCGCTTTCGGGGGAGTCTCCTAGAATTACGTCTGCTTCAGGGGCAGACCACATAATAGGTTGAAAATTATTTTGATGCACACCTAACCAAGCAGAAGGTCCTACCTGATAACGGTATGAATAGCTCGATGCCAAAGAGATGATTTCGGCAAGAGCTGCATTTACCTGGCTTATGATCTCGTCGCGTTCGCGATTTGATTTGAGGTTCCAGGTTCTATCGACGCGTAGGTCCGAAGCGGACGTATTGCCGCGAAGATATATTGTACGGGAGGCCACTCTGATTTCAGGGTAAACATCCATCTTGATTGTCCAACCGTTTGACGCAAAGAAAGAGCCACCAACATAATTGATGGCCTTTTTGATTTCTGAAGATTGTTCAGTTATCTGAAATGCAAAGGCCCTCTCCATAGGAAGAAGGCTATATTTTAACATATTTTTCCTTTGCAAATATACGAAAAATTCGTAGCTTATTCAACTACGATGATCTGTGCTCTTTTCGCTTTTGGCGCTTTGAGCGTGCTGTATACGAACACATTCTTGTTAGAACGTGGACGTACAACTTTCACCGGGATAGCATACGATGTAGCTTTCACTGCATCGACGAACTCCTTCAACGCGGTGTTGATAAGATCGTATTTGTTATCACGCTGCATGTTACCAGGGAATCGGGTAACGTCGATTTTGTAATCGTTTGAACTATCAGAACCGCGTAAGAAGATTACATTCTTACTATCCTTGAATTCAGGATATTTACTTACTGCGATACGTAAGCCTGTCTTCTGAGACAGAAAATGACCGTTTGCCAAGAAGGCACTTACATCCGGAGACTGCTCCAAGACTTGAAATACGAGGGCATTCTCAGCCTTCTCGAGACGGTACTTGAGTCCGGTCTTTAATACCGGCACATAACCACAAAGAAACATATAGGTATCTCCTATAATTTAATGGAACATTAAGTTGATTAGTTTGTTTGAACATGAATATCACACACCAATAGGTGGGACACTTTGATCTGCTTTATTCGTCCGCCACTGTTCTATGGCTCCTTGAAATGGACACTGCTTTACAGGCAGCGGGAAAACTCTGCCCCAATTGCTCAAGGCGTATACGTCAGCCGATATCAGCTTCGCGCATGGGGCATATGTCCTTTATATATACTAACGAGGATATAAGGAAACAAAATTATGGGGCACTATGGCCCCTTTGTTACACTGGTTCTACACTTTGAGCATATATCACCACCTAATTTTGTGATGTATGTTACCCAAGCGCCACAGTTGTAACACCACTTTCTGGGCCTTATTCGACCCAAAATTAAAGACTTTAGTCTCGACATGTTCTTCCTTTTGTTAGTGGAAACTTTCCCTCCTGTCGACTCCTAAACGCTTAGCCCCCGATCGATGCTAATATAAAAGAGGAATTGGCGTCAGCTTGACGTTACAGGTTTATTGTCATGTGATGATAAGTGTGATGTTATCGGCGGTTGCTCTAGGCCAGTTCTGCACTGACCAAATCCCATGCAGGGCACGCTAACCTATTTGACAATGGGCTTAGGGATAGCCTAAACGGAGTGTGGTAAGATTATCTCTAACCACTCATTGCACTCCTGAATGGATTCGAACCACCAGCCTTCACGTTCGTAGCGTGACGCTCTATCCAGTTGAGCTACAGGAGCATTGCGGTGGAAACCCGTCCACCAACGGCATCGTAATCATATTTTCCTCTCTTTAGACTTATACAAGATGATGCTACCCAGGGGTTTGACAGGGGTCGGTTCCCCCACCTATAATTTTACGAGGGTTGCGGCCCTCGGGTTTTCGCCTATCTTATTCCAAGGTTTTGGAGGCCTTGGGACTCGGCTATTCCATAGGACTGGGATGTGGGTACTGATATGATGAATAGTTTGATGAATGATCTATTCTTGATCGATGGGCCAAGCCATAAAGGCACTACCACGCTCATTAGCTTGCACCGCATCTATTAACTCGTGAATAGCTGAAATTATCTGCTCGTTTAACATGAGTTTCTCTTCCTCACTAGAACAGCGTATATTCAGCTTATTATAACAACTCGAACAATGATAGGAACCAAATCCTAATAGGTAGACGCGTTCAGCGCCCTCCATTTTGGTCCGCTCGTATGTAAAATCATTCAGGGCACCTATGATGATGCCACTGCTTGATTGGAAAAACTTTTGTTTACTAAGAAACTCGGTTATTTTCTCGGTAAACCAGAACAATTGATAAGTGATTAACAAGGGAAAGCTTAGATCAACCAATAGGCTGACCTCAAAATCGTGCGCCCTTATCGGACTTCCTCTATTTTTCAACATTGTACCCTCCAGATACTTGACATTTGATGAAATTATTATTATCTTTGCGAGCCACTCGCGAAAAAGCGAGTATAAACTTAAGGTCCTCTTACTGTTGTTGTAACAATTCTTATCATACCTCTTAACAAATCCTCTACAATACCAAAATAAATGACGAATCCTGTCACTATTCGAGTCATTATGTAATGTAAAGGAGGCTTGTTGATATATCTTAAGGCTACACTTCCAGTTACTGCCGGCCCTGAAGCCCAAAATAGCCACAAGGTTAAGAATATCAACATAAATATCTTACGCATTAACACCTCCGTGATTTTATGGTTGATAAAATAATGCATTACATAGTAAAACGAGAAAAGTGAGCGAGAAAAGGAAAGGAAGAGAAGAGAAAAAAGAGGAGAAAAGGGAACTTACCCACCGTAACTTGCTTGCTTAGAACTGTCCTACAGTCTTCCTTGACTTAATAGAAAATTTAGCAAAAATGTGCTGTGATCATTATACAATACTTAAGCAAAGTCAAAATGGTGACCCCCCTAAGTTGTTCTTCTATACTTAATTTCTAAAAACGTTCTACTATTATTTGAAATATTAATCAATACTTAATCACTAAATAGAAAGGATACTGCAATGAATAAGATAATTATTCATACACACGGCACTGATAGCACTAAGCTACAGCATTTAATTAATCGTATGCGTAAGTCCAAGTTTAATCTTTATCTTAATACTACTAACAGACACATCACGCGTATATACTCAAATAATATACCAAAGGATAAAGTGGACAGTATAGCAGAATATTGCCAGCAAATAGGTTGTGGATTGGCGGTGATAATCAGATGAATGAAACTGGTAACACGGTTGGATGAAGTTTCCAAAATAACTCAAGCAAGTTCTTCCTTTTCTCACTTCTTTATTCTTTTATTCTTCTCTCTTCTATCCACTCAATTACTCCGTTTTACAATGATATGAGTTTTTCCGTGGATAGATATAATAAATCCACTATCAATTAATCATAAATCAAAAGGAGCATTTATATGCCAGAAACACAAGTCGAACTCGAAGCAAAAGCCAGATTGGCATTACTTGAGAATCTGAAAAATATCATACTTGCACATTTAAGTGGCAGATATGATATATGGGACGGTGACAGAGGTCCTATGTTCAACCTGTATTTGAGAAATGCGAATGCAGAATCACCAGTTAAGGAATTCGTTAATAAAGCTGGTGAAACAGTGAAAATAGCCACAATAGGTGAATTGTGCCATCACATTGTGGAGAACTTAAGGCACAGTGGTTATTGGATTAACTTTACAGTGCGTAAACCAGACGCACGTGGTGTTGTTACACCTCAGACAGTGACATTATGGTCATATGCTAAGCAAGGATTTGTTGTGTGCAGAGGACGTGAGAGTTATACAGATACGCAGATTGAAGGCACAGTGCTCAAATCTGAACCCAAACAGCCTAAGATTGTGGATGCAAGTGGTAAAGAGGTTGTTGGTGCAAACTTTAAGCTCAGCTTCTCGGGATTTGGCGGAGCACCTACTGCTGGTGTCAGCATAGGTTAAGTTAAAGTGATAAATAAGGGCAAGTGAAAGCTTGCCCAATTTTAACTTGCTTAAGTATAGGGTGCTTGAACGGGTGCTTACAAAGTAACTAACAAAAATCAAATTAATCAATCGGAGGTAATTGTGAACGAAATTAAAGACCAAATCCTAATGAAAAGTATGCTGAACAGGCATATAAAGTAATGAATGGTCTATTCACACCAAATAAGCTTAGTAAGAATAGATTACAAAAGCACGATTATGTGAATAGAAAGGGTAAGATCGATATTTATGAAACAATCACTAAGCCTAAGGTAATGTAAATGGCAAAGAAATCAACTAAAAGCCCTATTAAAACAGATAGGGCTCTATTACAACTTGCTCAAGTACAGGATGAATTGAGGCGTCTTAAAGTCAGTAATAAAGAGCTTACTCATAGTATACAGAGTAGACAGAAACTATTAGATTACTATGAGAAGGTAAATGCTGAAACATCTCTAGTAAGAGATATGGTGCCTAATCCATCTCAGTATGAGATTGAGCAAGGTATTATTATGAGCTTGCTGTCAGATATACACGGTGAGCACAAGATCACAAGAGCCCAAACTAATGGGCTAAATGAATTCAATCCGAACATATGTGAACAGAGATTGAGGGCATATTTCACAAATCTGATTAAACTAAAGCGTATATTCCATAAAGATATAGCTTTAGACCAATTGGTATGGTTCTGGTTAGGTGATATGATACACGGGTTTATACACGAAGAATATCATAGAACTAACTATTATACACCAATTGAGGCAGCTGCGTGGATGCAAGATATGTTAGGTCGTGGTATTAAATATATCTTGGAAAATGGAGAGTTTCAACGTATAGTGATTATATGTAAGATTGGTAATCACTCACGTACCACTGCTAAAGTATACAGTGATGAAGAGGCTAAACATTCTTACGAGTGGGGTATGTATAGGGCTTTGAGTAAGTTATTTCCTGAAGTAGGGTGGATTATAGATGAATCATATCATACTTATTTCAATATATATGATAAGACTATCAGAGCTCATCACGGTCACGCCTTTAGATATCTTGGCGGTATAGGTGGTATTCATATACCATTAATGCGTTATATTGCTAAGTTAAATAGACAACGAAGGGCAGATATGGATGTGATGGGACACTGGCATTCAAGGACATTTGATGCTACAGATGGTTATATTGTGAATGATTGTGTATGTGGTGCAGATCCATACTCAATAAGGTTAGGATTTCCTATATCCACACCTACTCAGCAATTCCAAATACTGGATTTACACAGGGGTTTTACAATTAATGCACCAATAATGCTGGAGAAATAATGGAACAAGATTATATCAAGGGTTTATTGTGGTATGCTATTACAGCTATATCTATCATCTTAGGATTAGCAGTTTGGGCAGGTTACTTTGCCTAATGAAGATGATGATAGTTTCCTTACCTTTTGCATAATAATATTAATATTATGGCTATTAGGTATTTTGTAATAGTAGTGGCAGGTTTATCGCTATATCCTTCATATGATGCAATTTTAATTACGTTATTTTATTGTTATGTAGGAGTAATGTTCTTATGGGCGAGAGCCAAGGCCAAACAAATACGCCAGAGCAAACTGGAGCCATAAACGAAATGCTAATGGCACAAATACATATAGCTTTACATACATCTTATGCTGATGGTATTACCATTAATGGTGTACTATATCCTAAAATGGAATATAAGAATGGATGTAAGTATATAGATTATGCCGGTATTAGGTTTATGCAGCAGAATAAAGCAAAATCTAGCAAATATGCTATGAGAGCACAAATGGGTTATCAAATAACCTGGGGTATGAGACCAGGCGATTGGATATATATGGAATCAGAGATTAATTCAGATAAGGTATTAGTCTCCACATCGGGAATGCAAAGAGATTTATAGACCATAGTTACCTCCTTTCGCTATGTCTAAACTGGTGTAGGTTAGGGATTATCCTACACTGGACGCAGTGATGTAAAAACGGGTCAGACGATCAAATAAATTGTCAGTATCGTAGGTTCAACTCCTGCCACTGCGGCTATTATGAGTTTTATGAGTTTTCTATGGAGACTCGTCCACTCGGAGCCACACATCTAACGTGGATTACCCTCTGGTGCGAGAAAGCGTAGAGAAATAGGTGGGGTGTAAGTGGCATACCTAGGCTCAAATGAGCTAAAAACAACAAAAGGAACGTTTGTGGGTAACTAATTAACCCTCAGAGTCGCGAAATCTTACAGCGTATCTTGTAGAACGTGTAGTATGCAAAGTAGGACTCAACAATCAAACGCTGGGTAATTCAACCAGCAATCCAATCACCAAGGGCCCAGAGCAATAGCGCTTGACCGATCATCAAGAAATGCATTGCGCCAGAACGTAACTGAGAACTGTAAGCAATCGTAATCTTTACAGCTGGGCCCTGTTTTATATGGAGGTATCTATGAAGGTGATAATGCAAACCTTTTTCAAGAAGCTAATTAACCTCTCTTCAATTATAAATTAAACAAGGATCAAATATGGATCAAATAATCAATGTCGCTTATGGCACAGCAGCGTTCATATTTGGATTAATTATCCTATGGGCTTTAGTTCTTGGATTAAAGCAAATAGGTTTAATTATCCGACAAATGAAAGTTGCAAAGAAAGTCACATTGAGCCCGGAAGAAGCATCAGAGATAAGAGAAGCTATTGATGCTTACAGAATGGCTAAGAAAGCTGAAAAGGCTGCAGAAAACCAAAAAGCTTAAGGGCTCCGTGAGTCTACAATTGTGGGCTCGCAGTTTTTCCAAGAGCTGTGGAGCCCTATTAATTCACGTTATCGTTTAACAACTTGATAACTGAGGATATATGTCAAGAAACAACCGTAATAACAGGTGGCGATGTCCAGCCTGCGGAAGCAAGAAAGTCAAAGCACTAAATAGTAGCAAAGAAATGTTGATACTACAGTGTAAAAGAGAATCTTGCCAAGAAAAATGGCACATCCCTAAAAACACAAAGTTAAAGGTACGATTGAGTGATAAAGACATCACGTATGAAAAGAAAAAAGACAAAATGCCAAGGGAAGTAAAAGAAATTGTAGAAGCACCACCCACAGATGCTCAACCGTTAATAGACTTGGGTAGTGTTTCGCTTTCAAAGAATTAAAGCAGTAAAGATAACATCAAGAATCAGGAGACCAAACCCTGATTTAAGCCGTATATCACAACTACCAATAGTAAGTAAATGTGGCGAACGTTGACTACTATTGTGTATATGGTGTATATCTTAACAACAAGGTCGTCGCATAAGCGAGTGAGCTGGGTTCGACACGGCACCACCGTGGTCCCTGATTCAAGATGAATATTTATTGCAATTTCACAACCAATAATCAATAGGAGTTCTACCTATGGGTAAAGGAAATGACGAACAACTCGTCAGATTAGCGTTCGGCGGTGACCCACCGCGAATCAACTTTGCTCTTACCAAACTATCTAATGGCATCAATATCACTGATATGATGTCAGAAGAAGTCAGTGCTCTAGGCTCAGGAGAACTAGCAAAGATTGTTACTGATAGTAGTGAAAGCCTCCGCAGAACGTTGGAAGCCACCTTAAAGGAAATGAAACCTTATCAGACAATCGAAGTAGTTATAATGGTGCTGCCAGAAGCTGGTTTCAGATTCGTTGGTCCGGGTAAAGGTGCAGGGCGGTTTAATACCGTTGACAAATTCCGATTTGCATTAATGGGAGATCCTGATGACGAATCAATTCACGTTATCTCTCCAAAAGATACAAAGAGGAAAACCAGTAAGGATGACAATACGATGGGTGACAAACCTATTATAGTCGTCCAGTCAGGAAAAGATGGCATTATTGATGCAGATTTGTTCCAGGGCGGAGCAAATATCATTGATGATGACGACGACGATCTAAAGCAGTAATCCACTAATTCCACAGTATGGCTAGTGTAGTGAGGTGGGGTCGTTGGTCTATAAGGCCAGAATGTAAAGCGAGACTGTCCCCAGTTAAGGATGTGGAGAATAGGGAAATGCAATAGTTACACGCCGTACTGTCCGTGGTACTTGACAAGTTGCTCATAATTGAGTATATTTGACAGTACAAATTATTGGAATACGATGAGAGATTTTACAATACGAAGTGGTAAATATAGCGGGACACATATAATCTATGACAGCGAAGACGAAGCTAAGAATCATAGTATTAAGGCTAAAAAGCCTTGGTATCGTGACGATATTGATATAGGTGATTGGGTTGTAAGCGATGATGGATATGTTATACAATGTCTTGGTAAGTATCGTTTAGTTAATAAACGACACAAATCAGGTCAGTATACTATTGCATATCGCTTCCCCAATGGCACCTTTTACGTATATGTGGATAAACACGGTCAGCAACACATAAAGAACTTTTATGCGGTTGCGGCTGCATCACATAAGAATTCATTAGGAAATACACCACGTATTGGCAGATATCTAACAGCTAAAAAGAAGGAATTCGTTACGCTCGTTGCAGGTGGTATGGACATCTATTCCGCTTATGTTAAAGCCTACAATGTCCGTACATATTCCAGAAATGGAATACTAGTGCAAATAAATAAATTAATGGATGACCCCGTGGTGAGGAAGGAATTAATGGAACAGCTAAAGCCGTTTGCAGTTCAATTAGAGGAACAAATTAAAGAGAAGACAGGACACGAATCGTTAATGTCTTTTTTAGTTGAGCAGATTACTACTTTGGTTACTGACCCTAAATCTCAGTATCCCAAAGAGAAACGAGAGAATATAAAGCTCTTAGTTAACCTATTGGGACAACAGTTAGGTATTACACTCAAACAACCTACACGTAAAGAGATTCAGGATGCAGAATTCGAAGAAGTTCCCATTCCCCAATTAGGGTCGTCATCTTAAACAAGGAATCAAAATGGCAAATTCAATATTTCTTGGTATCACACTAGGAGTCATAATAACCATAGTAATTTTATATGGTTTAATGTGGTTTCTGGTATGGCTAAGAAACAAGAACCGTTATGATATTCCTAAGTATCTCCCTCGAGACGATGAAAGAGCTTGGGCTATAGCAATGGTGAGTGCTAAAAGGATTTGGCATAAATGTAAATACGTTTCATATGATGATTGGGATTTAGGTATCCTATCTGTAAATGAACGTATTATGGAAGATTATGATACTAAACCACGGTTAGGTGATGTAATTATAGCACCTAAGAAGTGGGGAGGATATCACGCGTGTGTAATTACACGTGAGTTGAATCCTATGGAGCATTTTGCTATTGGTAAATATCGCAAGTTTATCACCGTATATTTAGGAGAATTCAATGCTCGAGAATACGCAATATACGACGGCAGAGATCGCAGCCGTTCTAAAGTTATACAGTGAGATTAAGCAGGGTAAGAAACCTGATTACGATGAAAAGCTGCATACGATGATGAGAAGTACTTTAGTAAATAATCAGTTCTATATAAATAGTATAGACAATATATCCTTTATTAGATATAGAGGATGGTACATCGCCACACGCGAACCTTATTTTAATACCAACAGAAGAGAGGTTTATGATGAGGTTGCTGAGGAAGATTACCAATTATATAGAGCGGTTATTGATGCAGCAAATATACAGGTAGCAGATATATTACGTACGATTATATATGATGGACAACCAATAGAAATATTGGTGCAATGTTGTTTAATAGAGCTTGGTTACAAATTAGGAATAATACCCAAAAGGTCTTCTGACTTAACAAGAGCGTGGTCAATTGCCGAAGTTGCAGAGGAATTACAAAGAAATGGCACGTTTAATATATAATCACGATGTGGTCTCTGTGGAATATCCGGATGCTGGTGGTATAATGACCTATCCAGTGGGTAGAATTAAGGACAATACTTTATATTTAGATTCACCCCCAAAAGACAAGAGTTCCAATGCCTATGGTATTGATGTTATCTGTCTAACTAAGGATGCTAAATGGAGATATATAGTTCTAACACTAGGTAGAAATCAGTATACCACATCTTTATCATATTGGAAGAATCACGGAAAATACATAGAACTACGACCTGGTCGTGATGAAGTATTCTTACCTCTCGGATTATTCGGGATTGATAAGGTACAAAAATATAACGACTATGTCAAAGTAAGAGACCTCGCTGATAAAGACCTATTCGAGGTTGCCGCTACGGGCGCGAGCTGGGCTGGCATCGAAGAATGGGAAGTCGCATTTCATATCAAAGAGGAATACCTTGCCTCGTTAAAATATAAGGTAAGCTTATGACTTTAATTAATTGGAAGTCTAAAGAATCCTATATCCAAGAGAAAGTAGCTAATGGTGAAGCTCTGGATATGAGGAGGGAGTTCTTTACAGTGAAAGTTGTAGAGAAACTCAAGCAGCTCGAGAAGAATAATAAAGAGTTGACGGAACAGCTAAGACAATATCTTCAATGTAAAGATAATATCGACAGGCTAGCCCAGTTAACTATTTTACTCAGCAAATCACAAAGAGAATACACAATGAGTCAAAATCAAAAGCCCCCTATTGAGCACGATGAGGTTGTAAACAATCTTAGAGGCTTAGGGGATGAATACGATATAACTTATAATATGGAAGATGGTAAGTTATACATTGCTTATAATGGATTCAAAGCAGATGGTAAAACTAACAGTGAAGTCATACTGCAATTTGTTTCTGTTCATAAGCATCCTCAAAAGGATAAATTAGTTGGGTTAAATATTGACAAGACCAGGACATCTGAACAAGATGGCGGTCGTTCAGGTTTACTCAGTGGTTTATTCTACATTGAGAATCTTCCAATCGACTTAATGGAAGAGCTACCAAAAGTCGAGGAAAAAGAAGAAAAGATCGATATAAGCAAAGAGATGAAGATGGATAATGATACACCAGAACATCTGAAAGGATTATCTGGTAAGGTTCAAGCTTCGCTCAGAGCAATGACAAAGGTGACAAAGGAAGGTAAGATTTATAAGGAAGATCTTTATGGGCTCAAAGCTACAAACCCCGCTAATCTTAAAGCTCCTATGGGACTCTCTCGAAGTGAGCGAAAAGAATGGTGGGACGCGCTTCGGAAGGCTTATCCAGAAGGCTTTGACAGTGGTGGCAATTGGGTTGGTTTCGGTGAACCATCTGTTAGCGAAAAGCCAAAGGAAGATCCGCCGTCTATTCATAAGAAAGCCGTAAATACGTCCTTAGGGCTTCTGAAAGAGACGGGCGCAGGTAATTTGATAACATCTATTATCGATAAGAGAGTAGATGAAAGGACGTGTTTCATAGGAAGATTCTTCGAAGCGAAGAAAGCCTATGCTATAGTATCCACACCGACCGAAGTCGGTAAGGAAGCCGGTAGTGCAATGCTGTTCTTTGAAAAAGATAGGACAGCGAACTTCGTCCTCGATGGTTTGAAGAAATCGCCAAGCTGGGAAGCTAAACTCGAGGGTTGCCAAGTTTATAAAGCGAGTACGCTAACTCAGGCAATTAGAAGTGATCGTAACAGAACAATCTACTTCATCACAAATGCTGTTACCGCGCTGAAAGCGCTTGGTGACCAGGCGAAGAAAGAAATAGAAGATGTTCAGTATGAGGAAGTAAAAGATTAGGATCATTGGGATGACTACTCCAACTGGGCAATTAATTAACTATGAATAATCTATTTATTAAAGTAGAAGGTTCAAGGGAGATTAAAGGAAGTGTCATCCCATTTATTTTAAGTGAGCAACAAAATGATAAGAGTTTTAAGTATGAATAATATAATGAAGTTACTACGTAAGCTAGAAGAACTCTACAGCGAGAAACTCATTATCGAATTCACATCAGATCACAGCGGATGCGTGAAGAGTGCATCCACATATGACATCAAAGCAGCGTGGAATGATCTAGAACAGTTTAACGAATTGATAAAGGAACACTGCTATGTCAGGCCTAATCGATCCTCTAAATGAGGATACATACGGTAATGGTGCTATCTATCACCATCCATTAAGAAGTTATCTTAGTGGTAAAGCTTTTGAGAAATTCTTTGCATTCAAACAGAAGCGTAAAGAATTCAAACAAAATATACGGTACTTCCTATCTCAAGTATGGAAGGAATTACACAAGTGAAACAATTTGTATTAGGTATAGACCCGGGCAAGAACGGGGGAATTGTAGGCCTAACTAACGGACACATAAACCTGATCGACAAAATGCCTCAGACACCGGTAGATATGTGGGGTTATTTTAAGAGTTCGGGTCTTCACCTACTACTAAAATCAACGGAGATTAAATCATATGTATTCATTGAAGATGTTCATTCTATGCCTACTGATGGCGTTAGAAGTGCTTTTACTTTTGGTCGCGGAGTGGGCCTTCTGGATGGTGTTCTCAGCTTTTATCCTGTGGATATTATACGAGTTACTCCAACCACATGGATGGGTAAACTGGAAATTAAACGACTCGGAGAGGAGACTAGGTATAACTTTAAGAAACGCCTTGTCGAGATCGCGAAGGGGATGGCGCCTGTCGTTGATCGTAACAAAATTAACTTACAAACAGCAGATGCGTTCCTCATTGCCAGATATGGAGAATTAAAATGCCAAGACCAAACGGAAGCGAAGTAGACCCCATTATAATATTCAGAAAGGAAGGAGTATGATCAAAATTAAACATAAGTTTCGCATAGTAAAATCCCCTGATGCCAAATATTATATAGAGGAAGAAAAATATACTTTCTTTAGAAAGAAACCTTACTGGGAAAGATTAGAAGGAGAAGTATTCGATTACTTTGAATACGCCTGGAAAGATATGCAATTTGGCAGTGTAACAGAAGCCGTATCGTATCTTAGGGATACATATACTCCTCCTGCACTTGACACCGTAGTCAGACATATCTTAATTTACGAAACGGGTCAATTAGAATCTTTTGATGGGAGGCCGTTATGAGAAAACTATTAGTTAGGTGGCTTTCTAAAATCGCTTTTAAGGCCTCTAGGAGGGCCTACAAGGCATTTTCTAAGGCACAGTGGGTAAATATCTCATCTGAGCCAGATAGTCGCAATGGCGGGCTCTATATATGCCAGGAACCAGGATACAATTTTCTCAAAATATTTTGGTGTAATTAATGGGCGAAATCACAAGACAAAAGTTAAGTCGTATTTTTGATATGATCTGGAAAGAGGCAGACAAGATACTCGCAGAGTGGAACCCCTGCCAGATTAACAAAGAAATGGGTACGTGTATGGCTGGTTGTTACTATGCTTGTCGTAACAATGCTGGCTTCAAAAATTTAATAGAGTTTGATAAATATGTTAGAGACAATAGCTTCTGTTGCGATGGTTGTCCGCATCTTGGACCCGAAGGCTGCACAGTGCAAGCTTTGTCATGTAGATTATGGTTATGCGATGCCGCAAGGAAATATAACCCTACCGCTTTTGAGAAGCTTACTATACTAAGACGCCATATGAATAAGTGGTGCTTAGGTTCATTCAGAGCTCCTAAGAAAGCAGCTATCAACTACGCAATGAATGTCTTAAATAACAAATCAAATAATTGGGTTCTTACCGGCATCAAGAATCCGGAATAAAACGAAAGGGATATTATGTATTGGTTATTAATTGGTTACTTTATCGTAGGATTCCTACAAGATATGCTGGCAACCGTAGATGTTGCCGCAGTGTTTAAGAGACGTGCTCATTTATCAGCTACGATGGGTACCATTAATACCATACTTGGTTATGCTGTATGGGGAAGTATTTTAATTAACCTAGATCCTACACGGGGATTACTAGATCCAAATTTTGTATTAGGTGTACTTAGCTATGCATTGGGCGGGTACGTCGGAACAATATTTGCAATGCAGAAAGTAGAATCCATTAATGAAGCTAGTCATAAAAATTATCAAACAGTGGGGTTCGACGGACGACGACCACTTGGTACGTTTCCTGAATTCACACGCGCGGGAAGTTCATTTAATACCAATGCCTCAACCAATCAATAGAAGAGATTTAGTCGAGACAGTGAAGGTAGTTGCAACAGTGGATGATAGCAGATTTACGAAAGAAGATTACGATTATGTTAACAATGTCTAATTTGTTAGGTCTTTCCGAACCTTTGGAGAGGCCTTTTTTTTCAGAGAAGCGCAGGTATATAGAGTATTATAAGAAAATGAAGAGAGGTACACCTGGGTTGGATGCGTGGTTGGTAAAGAATCCTTACCTAACTTTAACTGAGCTCATGATATTAATCGACACGCCAATCAAAGCCGGTAGAAAGTTCTGGTTTCAACCAGGGCGCGTCACTTTTCGTGGATGCTTTAGCAATAAACCAGGACTCAGGAAGGTTTTCAGGAAAATCTAATGCATAGAAAGCACACTCTAAGCTATCAGCGCAGTCGTCGTGTTTCGATTTCCCCAAGTACTCTAATTGGTACTCGAGCTTGGAAAGAGAAGGGTCGTGATATACCATCCGAGTTTCGTAGTACGGAAGGCATGTATTCATTATTCGAAGCTCCTTCTTCCCTTCTAGGCGAGTTTGAGCCCTTGGATATATATACGTTCCATAGTCTTTATTTTCCCGGAATACACGTCTCATCTCCTCGACAATCTGTTCCTCTTCAGCGGCAACGCCAATCTTTATTTTCGACGGATGAAATCGTAAGGATAGACGAAAGGATTCATCGACTACGCCAATCTTTCTTAGATGTTCACGATTTAGGATTACTCGGTTCCATCGGAGATCTGTCGCCGGGGCATCAGTTGAGTCGTCTCGGATCGTATATTTCCCAATCTGTTGGTGAAGAACTAAAATTCGTTGATCATGAAGTATGGCGATTACTGTAATGACGGTGTCGTCGGGACCCAGACCAGCAAGGTCGACTCCGAACTCAATATTGCAAATGTGCCACTGTTCCTCTCCTGCCAATTTAACCCATGTATGATAGTGTTCATATTTGAACTCCCAAGGCTGTAACGATTGAAAATACTCCCGTCTAAATCTCCTATCTTCGGGTGACTTAGTAATGTGGAAATACTCTTGGTACAATCCGCTAACTGTCTGGTTATGGACCGCTTCTTGGTACTTAAGAGCAAGAAGATAAAGATCGATTCTCTCCGGCCAAGCCAGTTCCCAATCGTAGGCTTCCTGTAATTCTTTGAAATAGACTTTTTGTTTAGCAGCTCTTTCATTTCTGTCCTCTATATCTGAAAACGGCAGGTAACATTCGGATATATCCCAATCTACTTTAATATGTTCTTTCAAAAATTTATGGAAATTATCTAATGGCATTACCTCTATCTTGATGGTTTGCCATTGAGGATTTTTTTCTAACTCCACCACAACTGTATCATCATGTAAGATGGTACCTAACACTATTACTTTACCTCTCACATTATCTACTGAGTTCATTACAGAGTTATTCCACCACCTCTTAATCCTACCTCTACGTTCCTCAGTAACAGTGTTATTCTCAGAATAAATATCGTCCGCTATTAACAACGTTGGTCGTGAAGCTCCTTTAACTTTTCCTCGAATTTGCTGCCCAGACCCAACAGCCTGCACATAACAATCATTAAACTTAAAAGTAGCACGAGTCCACTGACCGGTAATACTATCCATTGCATCTTGAAACTCCACCTTATAAAAATATCTTAATCGTTCGGATGTTGTGAATGCATCCCTAATACGTACCGTAAACTCCTCTGCGCTAGTGGATGTTTCGGAAACAATAACAATAAGAGACTCATTAATAACGTATTCCACCGTGTTGTCCCCCTCTTTAATCTTGAAGGGTTTCCCATTATGTGCCAGAATATAGCTGGCGAAAAGGGTGTTAGCAGCTGTTGATTTCGCCGACTCTCTAAAGGAAATGAATTCATATAATCTTTCATACTTATTGCGTAAATTAGGTGAATAAAGACGTAGCAAATCTAAAAATAATTTCTTATGAAACCAAGGAGTTTTATCAAAAGCAAACTCTGGCATCATCTCCCGACACCATTTAACGATACCCAAGTCTTCTGGGTTTGTATTGTCTAACCATTCAGCAAACTTGCTCTCTTTATAATGGGTTGTGCAGAGCCCGTCTTTGGCGACGGGACTCTGACACTTGAGGCAGTGAGTGGGTTCAGACTTTTGTTTTGATTTAGAAGACAAAGGGTTTTTCCTGGTCATATGTACGCCAGTGTATAAACCAACTCTCAGCTGGTTTTACATATACACACCATCCGTCTTTTGTTATGATACGATGACCACGAGACTCACTAATATGGATACCTTTAGGATCATATATAGTGAGAGTACGACCATTTGCGAACTCGTAAGTTCTATAGGTCTCATTCGAGATATCAACGAATTCGATACCATTAACGGTAAAGGTAACGACTTTTGGTTTTTCAACTGCCACCTCTTTACTTTTTGCTCTTGGCATTTTTATCCTCTTCAATTAAAGTTAATAGTATAGCTAAGTAATTAATAGCATCTAAGATCCTACCACGCATTCCCTCAGTTTTTTCCTCAGGGAATTGGGGGTTGAATTTAATTGCATTATTAATACCATCTATATGTTTGTTCATGTATATAGATAGGACCTGATACTTTGTCATGCCTAGTTTTTCTGCGTTGCGCTTAAAGTTAGCGTTTGCATCAAGGTCTCCACTATATGCAGTTCCCTTCCCAATGAGAGTCTTAAGACACTCCTTAAAAAGGATTTCAATTATTTTATTTCTATCTTTAAGATTCATAATCGTATACACGTCCTCTCTTGGTAATGAATTTAATTGGCATTCCCTTGAGACGAGCATATTCTATTTCTTGTTTAGTTCCTTTCGAGGTTTCCCAACCATCGATCTCAGCAATCCATAACTCATCACATATATCTAATATAGCTAAATCTATAGGCATCCATACTTCATAGGTATAGTTAGCCTGATTAAAGCTTTTATGTGTAACTATTGGATGTGAGTGTGTAATTGGTGAAAATACGAAAGCATCATGCTTATCTATAATGAGACCAGCTAACTTACGGTATAAATTGTAACGTTTGTTACGCACAACTTGTTCGTCATGTGAGTATGGTCCACCTAAATAGATAAGCTTTTTGTTGTTTATCATATAAGTATTACTCCTAATAGTAACCAAAATATTGACACTCCTCCAGCCACGACCTCGGGCTGTTCTATCCAGGGCACATCTACCGGGACTGGCACTGGTACTTCGAGAGTATCATGTAAGGTTATTTGTTGTATAGGTCTTGGTTGTATATTGTATTCGATCGGCAAGGCTATTTTTAGCGTGTCGTTTTCAATGTACGGATAAGCGGTTGCTCTAATGGTTGCATCTAATGTTGAATCATGGATAACAACTTCGTTATCAACATAATCAGGCATTACAGCGATGCAATAAAGTGTGTCCAAGCTTGCAGTATATACAGGTCCAGATGTGTTATCCGTGCCAATTGTGGGAGTACTAGGTACAAAAAAAGTATCAGGTACCCCCGGGCTAACCACTGTTTCCGGGCAAACTTTCTCGGGGCTAGTAAGTCTACCAATGTAAAAACTACCAGCACAGAGTAACCCAACCAGAATAAGTACCAATACATTAGACACTCCATTTCCAGTCGAGGCGCTTGAGCCAGCCTGTGAGGAATCTCCTGTTGGTTGGCTTGAGGAAAACAATCCGCCTAAAATACTTTTCAAGATTGTTAATATATTCATCATATAATAGTTCCGGTTTTAAGTTGTTAACCGCAGTAAGACTAATAACCCCAAAGTTCCCGTCGAGTGCAATAGTAAAGCCTTGCGACTTAACGGCTTTCTGCAACAAGGATACTGCGCGTTTTGTACCCATAAGGATACCCATGTCAAACAGCTTAAAAGCAACCATGTCACTAAGTAAATAATCATAGAGGTCATTCCAATACTGTGTTTTGTATATATCTACAGCTTGACTATACGTCAGAGCTTTTATATTTAATTGTGGGTGGGCTTTTTTAGAGATGCCCCACTTAGTTTCACCGCCTGCATCTTTAGGGTCATTTGTGTATGCCCCTGACTTATCACCGCCAGTTTCAAACGCTATCGTCTGACTGACGAACGCTAGGAACCTTGCCGAAGTAGTTTTTACTTCGTCCATATTTATATCCTTTGTGGATGGTTCCAATTCCTGTCCAGACGTAGAGGAGGATACGTATCGTTTCAACATACCAACCTCCTACGTCGGCCAGATACTTTTGGTCCAGATAGAGAGCAACAAAACCGAATAAGGTTTTATTACCGTTTAAGTATTCCCAAGTTTTACTCAGGAACCTGTTCACCTTCTCCACTCTGTCCCTTCATGAAATATAATTTAACTAACATAAAGATATCGAGCATAACTTTGAAGGCGTCTTCAATAAATGCTTCTGCTTCATCGTCTGCGAGATCTAAGTTAGCATTAACATATGCTTTCAACTCGTCAATCTGTTCTGGGGAGAGAGCCGTAAATTCAAAAGGAATCTGGTCTGCACCCTCAAAAGCAGGAAGGAGCTGAGCAAGTGCTGGGATGAAATTGGGAATATCAACTAAGTTCCACTTTCCATCTTGTGCTGAAGCTTCAATGCCTTTACCCAATGCAATCGCAAAGTCTACGGCTTGTTTAGTTTCAGTTAGTCCAACAAGTACTGCCATGTAGTTCTCCTATTTAATGTGTTGTTTAAGTAAGGTTTCTAATATACTGATTTTTTCTATTGATTGCAAATGATATTCATGTAAAAGCGTCTTTATCTCATCGAATCTGTCTAAGTAGTTAATACGTACTGCTGACAGTTGCTTCTTTAATTCTTCCACATCTTCATCTAATCTCTTGACTCTCCAGAACAATAAAGCCGCAGCTCCATTACTGGTTAACCCCAAAAGAAAGACAAGAATAGTTATTGCGTGGTCTATTGTCATGTTATTTTCCCGTTACCATTCTGTCTAAAAATGGTATATATGACTGAGGATCAAATAGATATGCGAATCTAGTTTTAGATCCACCTTCTCCAAAGCCACTAATACCTTGACCTTCTGTTTCGACATACCTTCCAGATGTATACGCATCCATTGTCCGAGTTCCGAAGAAACCTCGTTTCTCATAAGACCCAGGCTCATTATCAGCTGGAGTCCAGCCCATAATTTTGATACCAGTAAACAACTGGTCGGTTAGCCACGGTGTATCAAAGTATGTCTTTTCTTTACGTTCTAGTGGTTCATCTATAGCTCCTAACTCATAAGCTATTTGATGAGCCGTATTAGATGTGCGCCATACAAAGTTAAATGAATCTTCAGCCCTACCCCTGATAAATGTATCAGCCATAGTCTTGCCTAGACCATCTTCCTCTGAACGTGTAACAGCATCTAATGTTTGTAATGAATATTTATAGAGTAGACCAGTTACCATAGCACCATCTTGGATAGCTTGGGCCAATCTTTCTCTATCATCATCATCTCCAGGATCAAAGCCACTCTGTAGTAAGGTAATTATATAATCAATCATCTTGTATACAGCTTGACCTACTGGATCTTGGAAGTTAGTAATACCGTAAAATATACGAGTACCCAACTGCATCATAATACCGGTATATAATACCTTCATCATAATGCCATGTGCCAAGTTAATCTCTTTTAATGTAACCTCTCCACGCTTGAGAGCATTACCCTTAGCATCAACAGATGTCTGTATTAATCTAAACATATTGCCTAGATGTTTAATACGACTTACTTCTTCTGGTCTGTTGTGTGCAAATCTTAACATCTGTGGTATAGCTTCATGCATTACTCTAATAGCTTTACTTAATGCGTTATACTGATACTGAGCATATTGGAATAACAATGTACCCATCTCTGTATTAGCACCAAACTGCTTGCTAGCACTACCATAGAATGCGTGTCTTAATTCTATTGAGTTAACACCAAATTGAACCGCTTCTTCTTCAGTATAACCCATATCTATAGCTGTTAAGTATCCAATGAAGAACGCTGGTATACGTAGCCGTTCAGCTTTAGCCTGAAATCCTACACCAAGATTAGATGTATAGAATGATTTCCATGTCACATTACCCACTAGTCTGGTAGCCATAGCCAAGTCTATACCTTGTTCTTGCGCTACATTTAACTTAGCAAGTTTACCTTTCTGAGCTAATTCCTCTACCTTTAACCATGCAGCTTTACGTTCAGCATCAGTAGGATTCTTGCTATTAAGAATACCTTCTACCTTAGCCTGCCATATAGCTTTCTCAGCCTGCAGTTCCATAGTTAATTTATTCTTTTTCTTTGGATCAGCAGTCTTGAGAATCTCTTCTTTAGCTTTCTTAAATTTCTCAGCAACTTCTTTATAACCAACAGCATCTTGCCATACCTGGGTAAGCCATCTAATAGCTTCAGGTTTGGCGTCTTGAATAAGCATATCTTCGGGTTTAATGTTGGCTGCTTCCAAAGCGATAGCCAATAAACTATTATCTTCTGTTAAACCTAAGCTTACTAATACCTTATATAGTTTAGCATCATCAGGATCCATCAACTCTATCTTACCATGCTTAATACGATCCCAGATTTTATTACCTCTACTCCACATCTTGGAGTTATAATAAGGAGCATCAATCAAGTTATTAATAGTAGCACCAAACTGGTTGACTACTCTAGCTTTGAAGGCTGATGCCATACCCATATATAATAGACTGGTGACTCTCTTTATACTCTTACGCCATATATCTAAACCTTTGACACCAGCTTGATACATTCTATAAGTAGCAATAGGTACAGCGCCATCGTAACGACCAGCCATTATCTGTAAATTGTGTAACTCACGTTCACGTGTACGCATAAATTCAAGGGCCCCACTTCGAGCATAACGTCTAATGTAACCATCTATTCTTTCTCCACGTGCATCCTGGGTCCATATCTCATTCCATTTGAAGCGTGCCATCTTTTCAGGCTCCTTTATCGCTCTCCTGAGACCCTTGACAGCTAGATTCGCGGCATCTAGCATTGACAACTGTGATAAATCCATTCCAGTAAAATCTTCGTTTGTTAAGTAACCCTTCAGTAATAGATTCTGTAATACAATATGTTGACGGTTAGAAGCTTTACTTGTTTTAGCAACTAAATGTAACTTATCAGATAGATCAGTCCATCTTCGAAGATCTTGTTTTATTTCCCATCTAATCCTATCTACATCCAAATCTAGGATTACTTCATCAGCTGTGACCTTACGTACTACGCCACTCACTACGCCTGTTCCCACCGTAAGTGAGGGATCATTGTTTCTAATTAAAAATGTGCGTTGATTAAAGTTTACCTGCATACCTGGTTTAACATCGTCAGTCTTAATAGCCTGTGAGTTTAACTCTTCTTCGTTAACCTGTTTAGCATACCACTGACGAGTTAACTCCATGACAGATGTTCTTTCACCAGCTTCCCGTGCTTTCTGTTGGTAGATATACCAGTCAGCTTTAAGCACGTCTTTCTTTAGACCTTCAATTAGCTTAGTGATATAATTGAAGTGGATGGTGGGGTCTGTTTTACTATAACCTTCGGCGAACTCGAATTGTCGCGGTAGAAAGTTAGGTATGATACTTCCTCTATGCCAATCGTGGGATATCTTGTTATACTCGTCATCGGCACGAGCGAAGGCCATATCATGTATGCGTTGTATATCTTTTTCGGGGTCCATCCCAGCCAGAACTGGGTCTTTCCCAGTCTTTTTAGCTTCAGCAATGTCATAAATTATCCTATCTATTTCGTGTTTCATAAATCCTTCAAGCCAAAGCAGTCTAAATTCACTCTCAGGAAACATATGTGGCATATAGTTACCTTGACGTTTCATCAAGGAGTCCCTAATATCCAAATACTTTCTAAGAGTTGCTTCGACATTTAAGGCCTGTGTAAAGGATGTGGCTGCATTTAGTACATCTCTACTTTCAGTTAAGTAAGTAATGACACTATCTAAATATTTAGGTACCATAATATCATACATATAACGGATATCAAGAGCACCTATTAGCTGCAACCTTTGCATAGCACTAGCTTTGCTCAAATGGTTACGCATTAAATCATCTAAGTTAGCATACCTATAAATTTTATTTAACTGTATATTATATGTAACACGTCCGCCTACAACTTCTAACCAAATCTTACCTCTACTTCTCAAGTTCTCAGCTAACTCAAATATCTCCTTACGAGCTACTTCTTTCTGCTTGCTTTCACCTTCGGGTATCTGATCCAGGAGTTGAGAGATCAGAGCTGCACGAGGCGTTACTTCGTCAGCCTTTTGCCCGATTTTCTTTCTATGTGAATGTAAACCTTTGAATTCAGAACGATAACCAGG
>WBZR01000966.1_pt1 | contig 40183 bp, 37 predicted proteins | sample 5204231 | NCBI WGS metagenome assembly WBZR01 (sample SAMN12412403, study PRJNA552823) | activated sludge metagenome | isolation source: activated sludge from anammox sidestream of wastewater treatment plant... | place: USA: Virginia | collected 2017-08 | reverse complement strand
TGAGCATGTCCCCGATGGTGGCGGAGAAGCCTTTCGCCTCTTCTTTGGCCTGCTTGATGGCGGTGGTGAGTTCATTGCGGAGGTTGGCTTGGGTTCGGGCGGAAAAACGTTCCGCGTTGGCTAATGGAGGGGTGTCCGGTGGGAGGAGGTGGGAGAACTGCTCCTGGTAAAGACGGTTGTTCTGGAAGGCCTTGAGTTGGTTGAGGGCGCGGGTGTAGGCACGTTCGGCGGCGGTGCGGTAGCGGTGGAGGAGGGCGGCTTTTTTCTCGATGTCGGGGTTGTCGGAGAGGAGTGGGTCGCCGCCGGCTTTTTCGTAGAGTTGGGCGTCGGCAATGGCGAGGTTGCGTAGGCGCCAGGCGGCGTGAATGAGTTGATGGAAGGTGTCGAGTTCGATGGGGCCTTTGGGTTTGAGATTGGTGGTGTATTCAGCGAGGAGGGCAGTGTAGTCTTCCTGCTCTTCGGGGGTTTGGAAAACGATGCGGGAGGAGGCGAAGCCGTGGATGCGGCCGTTTTGGGAGGAGCGGGCTTTGCCTTCGGGGGTAATGGGGCCGTGGGACTTGGCTCCGTTGCTGCGAGCGGCGTCGCTGTGTGCGGTGCTGATGGTGGACATAGTGTTCTACTCTGGCTTGGTTGTATCACGCGGAGGTTTCAGGATTTATGGGGTGGGTTTGTAAGTGGTTGAGGGGGAAAGGGGAAATATTTGTGGATTGATGGTGATCTTTTTTTCGGGTGCGAGCGGTGTTAGGAAGCGCAGAGATTCGGAGTGGAGTTGCGCGGAAGACGTCGTGTTCAGAATTCGACGCTGGTGATGCGAGTGCCTTCGAGGCGCACGATAAAGGGGGCGCCGTCGCCAGAGCCTTCGAGTTCCGCGTCCGATTCTTTCGTCAATTCGAAGGTCTTGCATTTGCCCTGGAGCACCTTCTTATAGAGGCGGAAGACGTCCCGGGCGGCCTTCTCGTCCTGCCAATCCGAGGCGTAGAGCAAGACGGACCTGGACTTGTCTTTCTTGTCCTCGAGGATGCGGAATTCGGCGCCGCGCCATTTGCGGGCGAGCTGGGCGTCGGCTTCTGTGCCGTACTGCTGAAAGAGGATCCCGTGATCGAATTCGCCGACCGTGCCTTCGACGACTCCGCTGTATCCCCTGGTGGAAGCTTTCGGAAGGGGAGGTTTGGTGGGTTGGACCTTTTCGAAGTACTTATCGGGGTGGATAATCTGCTGGGAACTGAGGGGCGGGTTTTTGAAGACCTCGAGGAAGCCTTCCTTGCCGAGCTTCTGGACCACCGCCTGCTGGAAGGCGAAGCCTTTGGTGTAGGGGAACAGGAGGGACTCGCGAAGGTAGAGGGGGACGGAGTCGAAGACGGGGAAGGCTCCGGAAGAGGAGCCGGCCATGCGGCTCATGACGTCGACCATTTCGGGCGATTTGGTGAGGGAGCCTCCCATGCGGGACATGATGTATTCGGACATGAGCCAGGTGGCCTGGCCTTCCATGACGGCCTGGCGGGCGAGGGAGGAATCGTCGCTCTTGCCCTTGAAGATGTACTTTTCGAGGTTGACCTGCGTATCGGCGAGAGCGTGAGCGAGTTCGTGGACGAGGACGGGTTTTTGGGTGAGGGTGGCGTTGGTGTCGAGGACGAAGAGTTTCTTCTTGCGGTAGTCGTAGAAAGCGGCGGCCTGTTCGGTGAGCAGGTCGACGGTGGTTTTCTTGAGGTCGAAGTCTTTCGGCACGAGGCCGAGTTTCTTGAGGGAAAGCTCTTCGGCGTGCAGTTCCTCGGGCTTCACGATTTCCTTCATGCGGTCTTCGAGGAACTGTTTGAGTCCGTCCTTGGTGATGGTGTCCGATTCGACCTTTTTCGGGGCCTTCCAGCCGGTGAATTTGGAGAGTTCGGTGAGGATCTCGTCCATTTCCTGGAAGAGTTCGGGTTTGGCGGTCTGCTCCTGGGCGGAGGAGGGGGCAAGCCAGAGAAGGAGCGCGATCAAAATACGAGTCAGACGAGGCAAACTTCCTCCTGTCGATGGACCCAAGATTGGAATGCGGGCATGGCGAAGCGGAAGACGATGCCGCCGGCGAGGCAAAGGAGGCCGGCGGAGAAGACGACGGGGCGCGGGCCGAAATGCTCGGCGAGGAAGCCGGCGGCGAGGCTGCCGATGGGGAGCAGGCCGGTGACAAACATGGTGTAGAGGGCCATCATACGGCCGCGGAATTCGTCGGGGATGGTGGTCTGGATGAGGGAATTGCCGCTGGCGTTCTGACGCATGATGCTGAATCCGATGCACATCATCATGAACATGGAGAGAGAGAACCAGGGGGAGAGGCCGAAGATGGCGAGGGAGGCGCCCATGAGGAGGGAGCTCGAGAGGATGACGCCGGGCAACTGCCGGATACCCCTGTGCCGCGCGAGATGAACGACTCCGATGACCGCGCCGATGCCCATAGCCCCAAGGAGAAATCCGAGGCCCGCGGACCCTTTCGCGAAGATATCATCGGCAAAAAACGGTCCGAGCGCCAGAACGGGCGCGTAGCAGATGTTGATCATGCCGCTCATGGCGAGCAGGATGCTCAGTTCGCGGCTTCGCCAAGCGTAGCGGAAGCCTTCGACCAGGCTGCCGGACCTGGTTCCGCCGAGCGGGTTGCTGACGTGGGGCAGGCGCATGGAGGCGACGCAGGCGAGCATGGCAAGGAAACTGGCGGCATTGATGAGAAAGCACACGGTCTCGCCGAAAGCGGCGACGACGAGGCCGGCGAGGGAGGGGCCGATGATGCGGGAGAGGTTGAATACGGCGGAGTTGAGGGAGATGGCGCTGATGAGGTCCTGCCGGCCGACCATCTGGATGAACAAGGTTTGGCGCCCCGGGATGTCGAAAGCGCTGATGATGCCGACGATGGCGGCGAGGGCGATGACGTGGTGAGCAGTGACGCGGCCGGACCAGGTAAGGGCGGCGAGGATGAGGGCCTGGAGGAGGGCCAGGAGTTGGGTGGTGAAGACGATCCATTTGCGCGAGAACCGATCGGCGGCCATCCCGCCGAGAGGTCCGAGGAGGAGGACGGGGATGTAGGTGGCGAAGAGCGTGACGCCGAGGGCCGATTCGGAGTGGGTGAGGCGGTAGACGAGCCAGCTTTGCGCGACCGACTGCATCCAGGTTCCGATGAGGGAGACGGATTGCCCAGCGGTGTAGAGACGGAAATCGCGGTGGCGGAGGGCGCGGAAGGAGTCCTGCAACCCGGATAGACCCGCACTGGGAGCGCTGTTCGTTTCGACCTTCAAAGCCCTTGCTTACAGGATAAACCGTGGCGGGTTACAATATGGGATTGGATTTATCACGAACAGGGGAATGACCAGCTTGGCAGACGAAAAAGCAACCAACGAGAAGCTCTACAGGGCGGAGTATATCGGCAGCGGCACGTTCATCATCAGCAAGCCGCCGAGGAAGAGGAAGAAGATCCAGCAGAGCCGCGTGAGGAACCCGCGCCGGGGCAGCAGGAAGTAGAAGGGTTCAGTCCTTCGGGCGATCCGGCCGGAGTGGTAGGACGAGCGGGGGTTCTGGCAGGACGAACAGAGGATTAGAAAGGCGGGGAGCCAACCGGTGGGACCGGATCTGCCCTCGGACACCTCCACGTTACCGGGCCGCATGCCGGCTACCGGCGTATCATTTTTGCAACTCATTGTAGACATTCGAGATAAATTCTCGTTTAGGGTGTGAACATGAAAATTACCGCCCTCCACTTGCATCCGATTGCGGTAGCGGATCCGCCTTTGCGCAGTTCCTACGGGCTGCATGCGCCCTACGCCATCCGGACCATCGTCGAGATCGAGACAGACGAAGGGATCCGAGGGATATCAGAGACTTACGGGGGTGAGCAGCCGCTCGCGGCGTTGCGGGCGGCCGAGCCGAAGCTGATCGGGCGGGATGTTTTCCAGTTGACGCGGCTGTGGATGGAGTTCGAGGCGCAGGCGGCGGAGGGCGACCGGAGCCAGACATGGATGGTTCCGGGAGAGAATCCCATGGACCAGCACGCGCGGACGTTTGCCGCCATCGAGTTTGCGTGCCTGGATGCCATGGGGAAGGCATTGAACAAGCCCGTATGCGATCTGCTGGGCGGGCGCGCGCGCGACGAGGTTGCCTTTTCGGCCTACCTGTTCTACAAGCACGCGGGCGGCGGCGGACTTGGCGGCGATGAGCGGGAGGACGAATACGGGGAGGGTCTGACCCCCGAGGCGATGGTGCGGCAGGCGAAGGATTTCATCGCCAAGTACGGCTTCCGGGAGATCAAGCTGAAGGGCGGCGTGCTGGATCCGGAAGTGGAGATTGAGACGATCCGGGCGCTGCGGCGGGAGTTCGGGCCGGCGGTACCGCTGCGGATTGATCCGAATTGCGCCTGGAGCGTGGATACGTCGGTGAAGGTGGGCGAGGCGCTGGTGGAGGAGCTTTCGGGCGGCGGGTATCTCGAGGACCCGTGCGCGACAATTGAAGGGATGGGCGAGGTGCGGCGGCGGCTGCGGGCAAAGGGGATCGACACTCCGCAGGCGAGCAATGTCGCGGTGACGACCTTCCGGCACATACCGATCGCGTGGAAGCACGATGCGGTGCAGATTGTATTGTCCGATCCGCACTATTGGGGCGGGATGCGGGCGCAGCAGCAGTTGGATCACTTCTGCCACGTTTTCGGGCTGGGGGTTTCGATGCATTCGAACAACCACCTGGGGGTGAGCCTGATGGCCATGACGCATGCGGCGGCTGCCTGTCCGCACCTGACGCATGCCTGCGATACGCACTATCCGTGGCAGACGGCGCAGGACGAGGTGGTGGCCGGGGGGCGCATTCCGTTTGTGAACGGCTGTGTGCGGATTCCTTCGAAGCCGGGCCTGGGGGTGGAGTTGGATTATGACCAGTTGGGGCGGCTGAAGGAGCGGTACGAGAAGCTGCCGTACCGGAAGCGCGATGATGAGGCGGAGATGCGGAAGCGGGTGGACCCGGAGTGGAAGCGGATTCTGCCGCGGTGGTAGCGTGGCGGACAAACCCGATAGCTCTTTCATGCCCGGCGTCTTCGGAGCAGCACTATTCCCAGCAAGAGCATCACTCCCGTCGAGGGCTCGGGAACAGGGGACGCACCGTCGACTGGAAGCCATCCCCAATAAGTCATCGAAGCCGGAGACGGTCGCAAGAAAACTGGACGCTCCGTTGGCGGGGTTTACCGTGAGTGTGGCATTCAAGGTTGCAGGAGTAACAGCCGCCTTGGAGTAAACTGGTGGTGGAGGACACGAAGGTGGCGTTCAAGAGGATATCCATCGACCCGAACATCTGCCACGGCCAGGCGTGCGTGAAGGGCACACGGATTCCCGTCCACCAGATTGTCCGCATGCTGGCGAATGGCGACACGGTGGAGGACTTGCTGGTGGAGTATCCTTCGCTCGACCGCGCTGACATCATGGCTTGCCTCGATTATGCCGCCGAGTTGGCTGAGGAGCAGGTGACGCCGCTATCGGCTCTGGGCCGCTGACGGATGCGGATTCTCGTCGACGAGAACATCCCGCGCATGACCGTGGACGGCCTGCGCGAAGTTGGCCACGACGTCAAAGACATCCGCGGGACCGAGGACGAGGGTCTGGCGGATACGGGTTTCTGGGACGTCGCTTTACGGGAGCGCCGCCTGCTGATCACAACGATCCCCGAGGGGTACGTGCTCACGCCGTATCGCAAGCGCGATGATGAGGCGGAGATGCGGAAGCGGGTGGACCCGGAGTGGAAGCGGATTCTGCCACGGTGGTAGCGTGGCGGGCAAACCCGATGGCTCTTTCATGCCCGGCGTCTTCGGAGCAGCAGTATTCCCAGCAAGAGCATCACTCCCGTCGAGGGCTCGGGAACAGCGGACGCGCCGGCGACTGGAGCCATCCCCAATAAGTCATCGAAGCCGGAGACAGTCGCAAGCAGACTGGATGCTCCGTTGGCGGGGTTTACCGTGAAGGTCTTGCTCCCCACAAAGCAGTAGCCGCTGGCTGAGTATAGGATGCCGTTCACCTCTGCCATGTTCTTCAGGCAGACACCGGGTGAGGAAGCCCCTATGAGGGTACTGGCGCCTGTTGTCGTGTTCAACGAATAGAGGGATGACGCGCCCGGTGAAGAAATCATCAAATAGAGTGCCGAAGCTCCGACTGAAAATCCACTTGTGTTGGCGGTCACAATCCCGGTAGGGCCGAGAAGCGTTGCCACTCCAGTGGCGGCGTCAATAGAATACAGATTCGTATAGTTGGGACCAAGCCCATATAAACCGCTGGTGGTGGATCCAAGCTCCCAGATGTTCGCCGAGAGCGGCGCAATCAGGCTCAGGCTCCCGTTGGCGGTGTTCACACTGTAGAGATTCCCATCGTTGCCCGCTCCGTACAGAGTTCCACCCAATTTGCCTAAGCCGAGCAAATACTCACTATTGAATCCTGTTTGGGTGAAAATGCCGGTATCCAGATCCAACGTTCCAAAGGCTTGGTTTGCTGTGGTCACATAGACCAGGCTGGCGGCGCTGACGGCAGTTGGTGAGCAAAAGGTAGCCGCGAGAATCGCGACAAAAGGTGGTAAGGAAAACCTCTTTTTCATGTCTCCTCCGTTGAAACAATTGGGTTGACAGACGCGAGATACCACCTTAAGGCCAATCCTGGGAAGAAAAAGCGGGCAAACCCGGCATTGTCACAACTTGTCGTAATTTGCCCGTTTGCGGCCTGACAAATCCCTCATGAGATGATCGGGATGCTGAAACCGGCGACGGCGGAAAAATCTTTTCCGTCATGTAGATGCCTTTGGCGCCTGACGGTAAGCTTGATGACGGGCGGCATAGGCGTCAGCGATAGCGCCGCGGTGTCAAGGAGGGTGCGCCGCTGACGGCAGCACGCGCGAAACGAGCGCCCGGCACCTCCGCGCCTGCCCTCGGGTAGTCAGACTGGCCAAACAGGCAACCGTTGTGTTTTCAGTGGTTTCCAGAATTGCGATGATCGCGTGGAGTCCAAATGGAGTCCACCTGGAGTCCAAGTCCCTTGTTTTCATGGGAATGATGGACGCCGGCTGGCGTCCAAATTTGTGTGTGATTTTCACCAGTTTGGCAGGATGGGCAGGATGGGCGGGGTGCTTTCGTTGTTTTGTCTATAGTGTGCAGCATGGTGCATAGAGAAGATTTTCGATGCTCCTATATGAACGGCGATCCTGCCCATCGTGCTCAGGGTCAATCTGCGGCGGTTCGCGCTTGACAAAGGAGACCAATTCACACAACTTAATTATGTGAATTGACGTATGATGTCAAGTCGCAGTTGACTGATCCAGAGCAATATCCATAGAATAGTTATGAGTATCGATCTTGTCTGTCAATCGCAAATCCCAGGCCGCTCAGAGGTTTTTTGCGGCGCATCCCGTGTTCACCGTTGCGGAGTTCGCGCAGTGGTACGCTAATTCCCGCGAGACTGCCGAACGTACGGTCGAGGCGCTGCTCGCTTACCACGCGAAGAATGGGCACCTGGTACGTGTGCGGAAAGGTCTGTACGCCGCCGTTCCACCGGGATCGGCGCCCGCGAGCGTGCCCATCGACCCGTTCCTCGTCACGGGCAAGTTGGCGCCCGACGCGATCCTGGCTTATCACACGGCACTGGAGTTCCACGGGAAGGCCTACTCGCCGACCCAGGAATTCTATTATCTCACCAGCCTCACCGCGCGCCCGCTCGAGTTCCGTGGTCAGCGCTTCCGGGCGGTGCGTCCACCTGCCGCCCTCCAGTCCGATCAGCTTGTCCAATCGAACGTGCTCAGCCGGGACCGGATGGGACTCAGCGTTCGGGTTACGAACCTGGAGCGAACCATGGTGGATCTGCTCGACCGTCCGCAGTTGGGAGGTGGATGGGAGGAGATCTGGCGGAGTCTTGAAAGTGTGGAGTTCTTCGATCTCGACTCGGTTGTCGCTTACGCGCTGCTGCTAAACAATGCGACCACAATCGCCAAGGTCGGCTTCTTCCTCGAACAGCACAGAGAACCTCTCATGGTGACCGATAGCCATCTGGATCCACTCAGGAGACGCCGCCCTCGCACGCCGCACTACCTCTCCCGCGCGGATCGCCATCCCGGCAAACTCGTCGCTGGCTGGAATCTGGTTGTTCCGCCGGTGGTTCTCGAAAAGGCATGGCAGGAGGTCGTGTGAAGATATCGGTTGAGCGATTGCAGGCAGAGGCGGAGGCGACTGGCTTCCGAGCAGAAGTTCTGGAGAAGGTGATCCAGTTGCTGCACCTGCTCGGGACCATCCAAACCCACCCATACTTGCGTGGAAAGCTGGCTCTCAAAGGCGGCACGGCGCTGAACCTGTTCCTGTTCGACGTGCCACGGCTGTCAGTTGACATCGATCTCAACTATATCGGTGCAGGTCCACGGGGCGAGATGATGGAGGAGAGGCCGAAGCTCGAAGATGCCTTGAACGCCGTCTTCGCTCGCGAGGGCTAGTCGGTGAAACGCATTCCCAGTGATCATGCTGGCGGTCGATGGGCTCTCCGGTACGACAGCGCAGTTGGAACTGGAGGCAACCTTGAAGTCGATTTGAACTACATGTTCCGCGTGCCGCTTTGGGCTCCAACTCTGCAGGGTTCCCGGCCCGTTGGCTCCTTCCAAGCCTCTGACATTACGCTGCTTGATACCCACGAGTTGGCGGCCGGCAAGTTCGCTGCCCTGCTCGCGCGGAACGCCGGCCGCGATCTCTTCGACGCACACGAGTTGCTCACAAAGTGCCAGTTCGACCCAGACCGTCTCCGGCTGGCGTTCGTGATCTATGGGGCGATCAATCGCAAAGACTGGCGAACGGTGTCAATCGGGGATGTCGCCGCGGTCCCAACCGAGGTCCGAAGCCAGTTGATTCCGACACTGAGGCGGGAGGCCATCCAGGCCATTTACCGGACAGAGGAGTGGGTTGCGCGCTTGATCGCAGACTGTCGAAAGGGCCTTACCGCACTTCTGCCTTTGAACGATGCAGAGCGGGAGTTTCTCGACCGGCTCCTCGATCATGGGGAGGTGAAACCAGACCTGCTCACCGGCGACAGAGAACTCGCGGATCGCGTCCGGCGGCACCCTGGCTTGGAGTGGAAGGCTCAGAACGTCCGGCAGTTTAGGGGTCGTCAGCGTTGAAGGCTCTCGGCTGATTAGGACTGGAGCGTTGCACTCTATGGTTTCGTCCACGAGTGGGCTGTATTTCTTGCGATAGTATCCTTCAGGACGAGAATTACTCCTGAGGGCGCTCGACAAGAATGGTTGATCATGTTTTGCGCGGAGCGCCGGCCGCAAAGCTGAGCCCCGCATTCAACCAAATCGATGATCCCCGTATCCTGCCGGCGTACACCGTGGCAGAGGCGGCGCGCTACGTGCGCATACCCCAAGCGACTCTTCGAAGTTGGGTGTCGGGCCAAATCGACCGCCCGTAAACCTTTGCAAACCCAGCACCGGCACCCGCAACTCCTTGATCTGGCGACCGTGTCAAGGTTGAGCGTAGCGTTTCTTGAATTCGTCGGCGGCTTTGCGGCGTTCTTCGCGTTCGGCGGGGGTCATGCCGCCCTGGAACCAGCGGTGGAGATCGGACTTGAGAATCTGGTTTAGCTCGGATTGAACGGCGCGGGCGGCTTTGACCTTGGCGGCGTCACGCGATTGCAGACCCTTTGCGATGACCTCGCGAAGTTCGGGGACGAACTCGGAGTAGAAGCGCTGGGCGACCTCGAAGTTGCCGTGCCATTGGGTGTAGTCGGGGCCCATCATGGCAGCGCCGTGGCGGGCGCGGCGGCCTTCGTGGTGCCAGAGGAGGTAGTAGGTGAATTCGAGTTTGTCGTCGAAGTCGATGTCGTTGGTGATGAGGCCGGCGGTGCGGACCATCTGGTAGAGTTTTGTGGCCGGGCGGCCGAATTTGTCGTTGTAGAGGTTCACCTGGCTGTCGAATTGTTTGTACCAGTTCTCGACGAAACCCGGGGCATGGCAGGAGCCGCAGACCTGCTGCATCTCATCGCGGCGCAACTGCCAGCTTTTGACTTTCCTGCCCGCCGCGAGGTCGCCGGCGTCGATCTTTTCCGAGATGGCGGGGCGGAGGGTCCAGGAGATGCGGGCGCCGACGTCGTGGGTGACGGGGAGTTGCTCCGTGGCTCCCATGTGGCAGGCTGAGCAGGTGGGGCCTTGCTCGAACTGTTTTCCGGGGATCCATTCCTTGTCTTTCATGAGCGGTTCGAAGCGGCTGCGGTTAGCGGCGAAGGCGATGCCGTGCTTCGATTCGGTGTAGATTTCCATTTGCGGATGGTCCGGGCCGAGGTGGCAGCGGCCGCAGTTTTCGGGCATGCGGGCCTGGGCGCGGCTGAAGTTGTGGCGCATGTGGCAGGCGGAGCAGCTTCCCTTGGAGCCGTCGGGGTTGAGGCGGCCGACGCCGGTGTTGGGCCAAGTGGCGGGGTCGAGTTTGCCGCCGGCGAGCACTTTCACTTCGGCGCCGTGGCATTGCCAGCAGCCGTTGACGGCGGCGGGGGAATCGCGTTTCATGTTGCCTTCGACCACTTCGGCCAGCACGTTGTCGAGGCTGCCGAGGATCCTGGCGGCTTCGGAATGGTGGCTGGCTTCGAACTCGCGATACTCCCTGGCGTGGCAGGCGGAGCAATCCTTCGGGGAGACGATGGTGGCGATGCGGAAGCCGTTGTGCTCAAAGCCGTCGCGGTCGGATTTTTCCGCGTGGTGGCATTCGAAACAGCCGATGTGGGATTTCTGGTGGCTGCTTTCCTTCCACTGGCCGACGATGCCGGGGGAGACGGACTCATGGCAGCCGATGCAGGTTTGGGTTTCCTGGCTGGGTTCGTTTCCGGTCTGGGCCGGGGCGAGGCCAGAGAAGAAGACCAGCAGCAGGGGGATGAAGAGAGATGGGGTGTAGCTACGGAGTATAAATGCAGGCATGAAAAGCCTCCACTCATAGATAACGGGGTGGGGCAGGGCGGTCTCAGTGACCGGAGTCACAGAAACGCGTATCGAGCGGGCATTCCCGGTCCTGAGCCATAATCTACCTATGCGTAAATTCGGACTGACTCTGGCTGCTTTCCTGCTGGGCTCGTGCTTTCTACAGGCCGGCGAAAAGCAATTGATGCACTGCTTCGCCTTCACACCGATCAAAGGAGCGGGGCAGGCGGACTGGGATGCCTTCTACAAGGCGACGGATCTGTGGCCCAAGAAGATGAAGGCGGTCAAGAAAGTGTGGGCGGGGAAACTGGCGCGGCCGCTCGCGCAATACGCGACCCCGGACGCGGCGGCGCGGAAGAAGGCGCTGGCCCAAGAGAAGGGAGTTACGGCGGAAATCACGGCCACGCAGCGGGAATACGGGGTTTGCATGGCGTTGGAGGGCGGTCCGGAGATTCTCAAGGAGTACGCGGCGCATCCGTATCACAAGGAATGGATGGCGGCTTACGAGAAGGTGCGGGTGGCCGGGACGACGACGTACGACATTATCGGGCAGTAGGCGCGAGAGGGCGCGGGGTTCAGGCCGCGTGCCCTCCTTTTCCGGCGCCGGTGGCGGGTTCGAGGATGGCGGACATCGGGCCTTTGGATTTCGGGATGCGCCAATCGGCGCCGAAGCCGTGGATCTGGTCGCGGGCGAAGCCGGCGAGGGGGAGTTCGGCCGTCAGCACGATGGTCCGGCCGATGGAATCCACTTCGACGGCGTGGCGGTAGGCGGCGTCGTGTGAGAGCAGAAAGAGCTTTTGCAGCATTTCGATGACGTAGTCGTAGGAATGCTCGTCATCGTCGAGCAGCACGACGTTGTAGAGGGGCGTGAGCACATCTTCGGTGTGCTGTTCGGTGGAGGTATCGGGAATCGTCGCCGGCATCTGTCGGACGTGTCAGTATCCAGGATGCCACGGAATGGCTCTCCAGGGGAAGAACGAGGAAGCGTCATCGCCGGCGGGTTGAGTTTCATCATATGGGTAGAGGCTCCTGTTTGGGAGCCCGGTCCAAAGGAGGGACAGTGTCCATGCGAAAGACAGCGATCGGGTTGTTCAAGAGTGCCGATCACTTGGAAGAGGTGGTGCGCGATATTGAAGCTCTTGGATTTGCTCGCAACGGCGTGCGCGCTGTGGAAGAACCCGGCGTGTTCGACCCCAGCGGAGTAACGAGCTTTCCGCGGCTGGAATACGAAGTCGAATTGGGCCACATGCTCAGGAAAATGGGAGCGGCGAAGGAGGAGACCGAGGCCTACATCGACGGACTCCGGCGTGGCGGGGCCTTGGTGTTCGCCACGGATGAGGATGAAAAGAAAGTAGATGCCGCGGCGGAGGTTTTGAATCGCCATGGAGCCGTGGATATTGAGGAAACCGTGGGCGCGGCGCCGCCCGTGCCTCCGCTCCGCCACCAGGCGGTGAGACAGGCTCAGGATGCCGTTCTGGCGGGAAGGTCCCGTCAATCGGGCAGCGGGGCGCGCTTCTTCGTCTGGTAACTTTCGGAGGATGCTTTTGCCGGGGTAAGCGGGCGTGATCTAATCACAGAATGGATCTCGCCAATCGATTTGTCTCTCTGCTGCGAGTGCCGGGGAAGGCCGTAGTCTTGTTGGGGGTTCCGCTGGCGTTGTGGGCGCAGAGTCCAGCGCCGGGGTCTGCCGTGGAAGGCGTCAAGCAGACATATGACAAACTGTGCGCGGGCTGCCATGGGCCGGATGCGCGCGGGACGCAGCAAGGGCCGGGACTTGCGGGGAACCCGTGGGTGCGGCGGCGCAGTTTGCAGAGCGTGCGCAACGTGATTCTCAAAGGCATCCCGGCGGCGGGAATGCCGGCGTTCGATCTGCCGGCGGCTACGATTGACGGGTTGGCGAGCCTGGTAGCGTCTTTGAACGCGTCGGCGGCGGAGAGCAAGGTTGCCGGAGACCAGGCGGCAGGTAAGGAATACTTCTTCGGCAAGGGCAAGTGCTCCTCGTGCCACATGGTGTCGGGCGATGGCTCCGCGGCCGGTCCGGACCTCTCGACGATAGCGCGAAGCCGGACGGTGGAGGAGCTTCGGGACGCGCTGCTTCATCCAAGCGCAAATATCGCTGCCGGGTATGGACTGGCGACGGTTCAGCTTCGGGATGGCCGGACGCTGCGTGGATTCGTGCGCAGCAGGACGCGCTACGATATTGCGCTTCAGGATCTGAAGGGCGGCTTGCACCCGGTCTCACTCGATCAGGTGACGCGGCTCACGGATGAGAAAACCTCCTACATGCCTGTGGTAAGGGCCTCCGGAGAAGAACTGCAGAATCTGCTTGCGTATTTGAGCGGCTTGAATGGAGTGAAGCCCAGAGAGATGGCGACGGGGACGCCCCCGGGCGGGATAGACTTCTCCGCGATCGTAAACCGGAAGCCGGAGGACTGGCCCACCTACAACGGAAACCTTGATGGGAACCGCTACTCTCCGCTGACGCAGGTCAACGCGAAGAATATCGGGAAGCTTGCGCTGAAGTGGACATTCTCCATTCCCTTGTGGGCGCAGTTTCTGCCGGATACGCCATACTTCCGCGAGAACATGCGCTATTTCGGTCTGGAAACGGTACCGGTGGTTGTGGACGGCATCATGTACGTCACCGGTCCGAACCAGGTATTCGCGCTCGACGCGAACACCGGGCAGCAGATCTGGCACTATTCGCGGCCGCGAACACAGGGGTTGGTATCGGACCCATCGCTTGGAACAAACCGGGGTGTAGCCATCCTCGGAGACAAGGTGTTCATGGTCACGGACAACGCCCATCTGATCGCCCTCAACCGGACGACGGGGAGCCTGGTATGGGATGTGGTGATGTGGGATGAGCCGCAGCGCTACGGCGGCACAGTGGCTCCGCTGGTGGTGAAGGACATGGTGGTGGCGGGTGTTGCCGGAGGGGACTGGGGGATTCGCGGATTTCTGGCCGCCTACAACGCGGCCACGGGCGAGCGCGTGTGGCGCCACTGGACGGTTCCGGAGAAAGGCGAGCCCGGGTCTGAGACCTGGCAGGGAAGTTCGTATAAGCTGGGCGGCGGCGCCACGTGGTTGACGGGCGCGTATGACCCGGGGACGGACACGCTGTTCTGGAACACGGGCAATCCGTGGCCCGATTCGGACGACCGCGAGCGCGGCGGCGACAACCTGTACACGAACTGCGTGCTGGCGCTTGATCCGGCGACGGGGAAATTGAAGTGGCATTATCAGTTCACGCCGCATGACGTTCATGATTGGGATGCCACTGTGCCGAACGTGCTCGTCGATACTACTTATCAGGGAAAGCAGCGAAAACTGCTGCTGCACGCCGACCGGAACGGGTTTTTCTACGTGTTCGACCGCACGGACGGGAAGCTTCTGCTGGCGAAGACGTTTCTTGACAAGATCACCTGGGCGAGCGGAATCGGCGCCGACGGGCGGCCGGTGAAGTTGCCGCCGGGTGAAGTGAGTTGCCCGGAACACGCCACCAATTGGGGCGGCACTTCCTACAGCCCGGCGGCACGGTTGTATTACGTGATGGCGATCGAAAAGTGTTCGGTCAGGTTATTGCCGGGAAGTTGGAAGAGCGGGCGGGCTCCGGCGGCTCCGGACCCGGGGCACAAGGTGCTGCGCGCGCTGGATATCGAAACGGGGAAGATTGTTTGGGAGGTGCCGCAGGTGGGGCCAATCGACGGCAAGCGCGTGGCGGGCCTCTTAGGGACGGCGGGCGGGCTGCTCTTCTATGGCGATCCGAGCGGGTATTTCGTGGGCGCCGATGAACGCACGGGAAAGACGCTGTGGCGCGTCCCGCTGAACGCCACCATCAAGACTTCGCCGGTGAGTTATGCCGCCGGCGGCAAGCAGTTTGTCGCTCTTGCGGTGGGATCGAACATCATGGCGTTCGGGCTGGTGGAATAGCAGGCACATTCCGTTGACGGGAGGAGCTTTCATGAACCGCAGATCCTTTCTCAAGACCGCCCCCGCGCTGGGGGCTCCTCTGGCGGCCCAGACGCCTGACTTCGGCAGGGGCAAGTTGAGGATTACGGGGATCCGCACCATGCCGGCGAAGCCGCGCACGGGGGCGTACAAGTACAAACCCGCGCCGGGATCGTGGAGCACGCAAGGCGTGGAAGTGGCCAATCCGATGTCGATCTACCCGAAGTATAAGGCCGAGCGCTCGCTGTTCAATCCCGATCCCGGCAAACTCGAGGATTTCGTGGTGGAGATCACGACGGACAAAGGGATCAAGGGATACGGTCCGGGCGGGAGGGGAGGCGACGTCATTGTGAACGGCCACCTCGTGAAGCTGCTGATGGGGGAGGATCCATTCGAGATCGAGCGGCTGTGGGACATCATGTGGAGATCCACGATGAGCTACGGCCGCAAAGGTGTCACTATGAACGCCATCAGCGGCGTCGATATCGCCTTGTGGGACATCGCCGGCAAAGCGCTGAACATGCCGGTGTACCGGCTGATCGGGGGCAAGACGAAGGACCGCATTCCCTGCTACTGTACGGGGAACGATTTCGAGCAGCACGTGGAATTCGGATTCAAGCGTCTGAAATGCGCCATCCCTCACGGGCCCGCGGACGGCATGGAGGGGATGCGGAAGAACGAAGCGGTGGTGAAGAAAGCGCGCGAACTGGTGGGACGCGACGGCGACGTGATGTGCGATTGCTGGATGGCCTGGACCGAACGGTACACCATCGAGATGGCACAGATGCTGGAACCCTACCGTGTCTACTGGCTGGAGGAGGTTCTGCAGCCGCACGATTATGCGGGCTTCGGCAGGCTGCGCAAAGCGATCCAATCCACTCGCATCGTGACGGGAGAACATGAGTATGGCCGGTATGGATTCCGCCAGTTGCTGGAGCACGAATCGGCCGAGATCTGGCAGCCGGACGCGCAGTGGACGGGCGGACTGACTGAATTACGGCGCATCGGGGCGCTTGCCGCGGCCTACGACATTCCCGTGATCCCACATGCAGGGGGCCTTTCCCCGGAGACGGTGGCATTCACGGCTTCGACGGTAAACGCGCCGTGGTGCGAGTTGTTCATGCCGCCGCCGGGGGGCCCGAAGGACGTGTATAAGCGCTTCGAAGAGATCATGCGCATCACGCGCGGCCCCGAGGGGATTTATATGGAGCCACAGGACGTGGCTGGGATCGGATGGGAAGTGGCTTCGCTCGCGGCACTCTGAGTTTAGCCTTCAGCATTCAGCTTTCAGCCTGGGCAGCGGCTTCGCCGGGTTGAACGTCACTCTTTGGACAGTAGCGCTTACTTGTGGAACCAATAGAGCAGGAGGCCATAGCCGACGCCGGCCGGGTCAGTGGTTTTCGCGGACTGGAAGGCCATGAAGCGGCCGTCGGTAGAGACGACGGGGTTGGACGCCTTGCCTCCTTCGTAGTCATTGAAGCGGGTGAGGCGGGTGAAGTCCTTGCCCGTGCCGTCGAGGCGTAGCTTCCAGATATCGATGTTGCCGGAGCCGCGCTTTCCGCCGAGAGTGTCGCACTGGCGGTCGGCTTCGACGAGGGTGTAAAGGCCGCCGGGGAGGATGCCTTCGCATTCGTTGTAAGTGCCGGGCGCCTTGGATTGATTGATGACGGCTTTGGTGGCGAGATCAATGGTCATGACGGAGGCGAGGCCTTTGGGTTCGTAACAGGTGAACGTCATGTTCGAGTCGTTGTCATAGAAATCCTGCGCTTCCAGGCGGCAGGCCGCGGTCCTGCTTTCGTAGATCACCTGTTTGTTGACGAGTTTGGCCGTGCCGGCTGAGATGCTGACTTCGGCGATTTCCAGGCGCGAGCCTTCGGGACCCAAGGAGGGATCCTGGGCGGGCAGGACGGAGTAGGAGACCTTCATGCTCTTCTTCGAGATGGCCATGCCCTCGCTCATCCTCTGATGCATTTTCACGGGCTTCGAGCCGGGGGTCTTGCTCAGGAACCAGAGTTCGTTGTCCCGTGTGCGGCTGATGCGGATGTCCTCGAAGTGATCGGGGCCGATGAGGATGTAGTCGCCGGTGACGAGATGCATCACGCGGAGGAAAGCCGCTCCGGGCACATTGCAGGTGAGACAGCGGATGATGCGGGTTGGAATGTCGATGACGAAGGCATCGCCGAAGCTTTTGTTCATGAAGGCAATGCGCCGGTTGTCCGGGGAGATGTCGGCGCGCTCGCCGAAGTGGGTAAGAATTTCCACGTTGGGGGGCAGGTGTTCGAGAGGGTTGCCAGGCTTGCGCTGGGCGCCTGCGGTGGAGCAGAGGATGAGGGAGGCAATCAGGAAGCGCATACTGGGGAGATGCTATCAGATCGCTCCTATCCTGGGGGAGTGCCGGCAGTGATACGATGAGGCGAATGCAACTCACCATCCGGTTGCTGCGTGAGGCTGACGGCCGCTCGATTGCCGACATTCCCGAACTGCCAGGCGTAACAGTTTACGGTGGGACCCCGCGCAGGCTGAATTAAGAGCGAAGGCGCTTGCGCTCCGTGTGATTGCGGAAGAACTCGAGCACGGGGAAATACTGCCGCTCCCTACCGCCGAACCGGATCTTGTGAAGCACCTGAAGAAGTTCAAAGATGCTCCAGAGCTTCCACCAGAAGAAGTCGATTTCGATACGACGAATCCAGATGTTCTCTCCGTTCAGAAGACGGTTTACAAGCGGAAAGGTTAGTTCTGGCAATTTCCGAAAGACCCTGAAGGAGCAACCCGAGTAACGGCCCGGCCTTATACGGAGGCTGGCGTCCAGAAGCGATGGATTCAAACCTATGAGTGACGCAAAACAAACATCGGCCCCGTTTTGGGCATCGATGCGAGACCCCTGCCGTGCTGACGTACTTCTACCCTCCTCCCGATAGCTGGGCACCTCGTCACCAACTGCAATGGGATTACCAGATTGAGTGGCCCAAGGCCAGGCGACCTACGATCACTCTCTTGCACTTCCGCAGCTACCAGCAGAGGACGGCAGAAGGGCAAGCCGAACTGGTCGAGGACATTACCGAAGACATCCCGGTGAACGAAGGCGTGATGATGGAAATCGCCAAGCACGCCGCTTGATACCTGTTTGCGAACTCCAGTATCGACGGCGGTCGGCCCTGTGCGACTTGGCCGAGAGGAGAATTCAGAGGAGGTATTCAAGCTTAGGGGCATCGTGCCTCGGGAGTGAAGTCAGGCGTTACGTTTGCTTTCATTCGACGGCACAAAGTGTATTACGGGCGGCCACGAGCATTGAATTCTGTAGGATCATATGATACCGTATAGGTGGCACGGATGAGCGCCCTCAGCGGGAAGGACATCCGAGAGCGCTGGATCGCAAATGCCGATAGGCTGGACAAGAGGGGACATTTCGCAAACTACTCATCGAAGCAGCGCGATGAGGTCCTCAGGAAGGGGTATCTTGGTCGCTATCCCCCAGATCAGGCGATCAAGATGGCCAAGCTGCAGGCAGAACAAGGCTATGGGCATCGTACGCCAAAGTTCAACGATGAAATGCGCGAGCACTTCAGCTTGGTCGGCGCGGAAGTTGGCGACAAGCTTCTCAAGATCCTCGACGAGACCTCGCCAGAATCTTATGAGCCGCCATTCAAACTCAATGAACCTCCAGGATGCCCGTTCATATTCCGAAGCTCGGTTCTGGGACGCGAAGTCTTCTTCAAGTTTCAGATCGCGGGTACGGCCAGGAAGCCACAAGTTCTATTCTGGTCTTGTCATCCTCCCCTGTACCGAATCAAGAGAGAAGAATCATGAAGTGCTTTCAATGCGGAAAAGGAAAGATGGTGAGTAAACTTGCCGATATGACTGCCCATGTTCGAGGAGAGGCGGTACCGGTGCGAACGGAAGCGACGGTCTGCGATCGTTGCGGATTCCAGATTCTCAGTGACGAACAATCGGCCGTTTACACCATTGCGAGTGCGGACGCCTACCGCGAGAGGCACAAACTCCTCACAACGAAGGAACTGAAGGAAATGCGGCGAGGTTTAGGAATGAGCTTCCGCGCCTTCGCCAAATATCTAAAGGTCGGTGAGGCGAGTCTAAAACGATGGGAGGCCGGCTTGGTTCAAGATGAGGCGATGGACGAGTTGATCCGACTGAAAGTGGATCTTCCCACGGCTCGCAATAATGTCAGACAATTGGAGTCCCGTCTGGGTCCGGGTCTGGCGTCGGCGTCTCCCGTTGCACACGTGATCGTTGTCCAGGTACCACGACGAGAAGCAACCGAATCCACGTGGCGGACGCCCAGCGACTCTATTTCTAGCAGGAGAGCACGGTTCATGCCAAAATTTCTTAAGGACACCTGCTACCCCGCGTAGTTCAAATTGTGGCGAACGAAATGGGATTTACAATTGAGCAGGACGAGGGTGCGGTACAGGCAGCACACCGCTTCCAAGTGAGTGCAATGCTGCAGGACGTTCAGCTGCTTGACTGTACGGCGTCCGTTTCAGACGCCAAATTGGAGCTAGAGGGCCAACTGCGTCTGGGATTGACGATGGAGACTGGTGTCTTGAGTCATTCCGAAGAGAGTGCCCGGTTCTGGGTGCGCATTAGAGTTTTCGGAGATCCTGCTGATGAGGCGGAGCAGCCAGAACACCACCGCTTTGAAGTCGCTTGCCGCTACGCTTTAGCTTACGGCCTGCGTCCTGGCTATGATCCTTCCACGCAAGAGCTGGATGCATTCCGCGAAGGAAACGCTGTCTTCCACTGCTGGCCATATTCACGCGAGCTTGTGCAGAACATGACGATGAGAATGGGCCTGCCAGTTCCGCCGTTGCCTTTCTTGCGGCTGGCGCCAAAGATCGCGCCCAAGAAGTCGTCGATTAAACGGCCGGCCAAACCGCAACTGCAACACGGCGAGAAGACGGCTGATCATTAGGACTATCTGGATCACAGGTGTCAACGCCAAAGGCGAATTCGTTCCGAGGCAGACGACGGGGCTGCGTGATCGTGGCGCACGGTTTTGAGGGGGCGTGCTGACGCTGCCCGGGGGGTGACCTGTCGGACGGTACGCCGCGGTTCATTGTGCACTTGGGAGAGGAGTATGCGACCGCGGGCGGGCCGGGGACGCGAAAGTATACCCCGGAGGGACGCGTCTTGCGGGCGAGGGGGAGTGATCCGCCCGCTCCGTGGAAGGAAGCGGATCTGATTCAGAGGCCGTTCAGGACGGATAAGGCGCGGATGAGGCTGCGGGCGAGGCCGCCGCGGAGAGCGGGTGCGCCGGGACAGAACAGGCCAGGGGCGCAGGGCTCCATAATCGAGCGAGCCGAGACCGCTGCGATGGAGGAGTACAGGGGGCTCTTGAGAGAAACATCAGCGAGGGTAATGGCGGCGTAGGGGAGTTGGAGGGCGCGAGCGAGGAAAGCGGCGAGTTGTTCGCGCGAGAGTGTGGCATCGGGGCAGAAGTTGAGGGGAGCAGCGGAGCAGCCCTGCGTGATCTGCCGGCGATAGATGGCCTCGATGGCGGTAGCGGCTGGATCCGTGGGCGGCACGTCGTCGAAAATTCCCTCGGCAGGCTGCGCGGTGGGAAGGTTCAGGAGACGAGTCAGGACGAGCGCGGCTTCGCGGCGGGTGATGACTCCCGTGACGCCGAAGTTACTGAAGCTGTAACCGAGCATCAGCCCCCGCGAGCTGGCGAGTTGGACATCGGGCCAGTAAGGGCTTCCGAAGGGGACGTCGGAATACACGTACAGGGAGATGGCGCTTTCGGACGCCGTCAAGGCTTTCTGGACGAGGAGCGGATTGACTTGACGCGGCTGGATGCGGGAAGCGGCGGCGAGAGCGGCGATGGCTCCCGCGGCCTGGCCGGTGGACATGACGGCGGGCTGGAGCCGGAGCGCGCCGCTCGCCAGGCGGGAGTAGCCGAGGTTCTTCTCGGCGGCAAGGAACCCATCGAGGCGCTTGGGGATGAAGCTCTCGATGGGCACCTGGAAGGGACCGTCGAGTCCTCTGGTATCGGACGAGGTTTCGCCGAAGCGGGGTTCGAGATCGGGTGTCGAATCGCAGTTGTGGAGATCGACGAAGTAGTCGCCGAGCGCGACGGCGGTGGGCAGTGATTTGCCGCGGGGGACTCCGTCGGGGCCGGGAGTGCGGCGGATGTCGTTGATGGTGAGATCGTGGACCGCCATGATGCGGCGGCTTTCGCGGATGTAGGGGCGCAAGGGGAGAAGCGCCTCGATGCTCTTCATGGATTGGGGAATGATGGAGCAGTAGCGTTGCGCCTGGGAGCCGGCGAAATCCTGGCTCACGGACCAATCGGGCTGGTTGAGGCCGCCGGGATCCTGAATGAAGTAGAGAAGGTTGAGGGTCTTCAGTTTCGCCTGGCAGATGAGATCGTCGCGCATGGCCGGGTCGGTGAGGAAGGTTGCGGGGAGGAGAAAGCGGCGCAGAGGATCGGTAGCGTAGGGGGAGTAAGTGGGGAAGTCATTCACCCAATTGACTCCGGCTTTCGTGATGAGTGCGGCGTCAAGGGAGGTATAGGAGCCGGGACGGTTGAGATCGGGAAGTCCTCGATATTGGTTGTGCACCTGAAAACTGACGGGATAGCGGGTAGGGTCGTTGAAGGGGAGGCGGGCGAGGGTGCGGCGGAATTCGTCGCGCGCCTGGACGTAGCCGGGCGGCGGTTCCGTGAAGCGAAGACCGGCCGGGAGCGGATCATAGCGCTGAATGACGGCGGCGTAGGTGATGTCCTGGATGCAGGAGCCGGGAGTTGATCCGGCTCCGTTGCCGGCGTAGTACTCCGCGCCGGCCAAGGCAAGCAGGTCGCCGGCTTCGGTGGCGTCCATGGTGACGCGGGCTCCCAATTCACGTCCGGAGGAGAGGCGGACGCCGGTGACGGCAGCCCCGTTGAGAAGGACCGCGCTGACGGTGGTGAGCGGGTAGAGATCGATGTTCGGCTGTTCGTGGAGCATGGCGCGCAGTGTGCGCTCGACCTGGAGAGGCTCGAAGCAGTGGGATGAGGGACTCCAATAGCAGGTGGCTACGGACTTGCTGCGCGAGGAGTAGACGGCCGTGGCGCGCTCGAGGAACTCGCGGTAGATGCCGGTGGGGTTGGCGGCGAAGAAGTGGCCTTCATCCATTGTGGAGACGCCCGCGGAACTCATCTGACCGCCGACCCAATCGGTATCTTCGATGAGGGCGACGCGGGATCCCATGCGAGCGGCCTGGAGTGCGGCGGCGACGCCTCCGGCTCCCGCGCCGACGACAATGACGTCGTAGGGCAATGGAGGCGGGGATTGAGGGTATAAGGCCAGGGCGAGGAGGGTAATCCCCGCGCCAAGGAGGCGTGGAGCGGCAACACCGATACTGCGGCAAGTCCGGATGGGGCCGGGCACCGTTGGTTCGGACATAAATTGAGTTTGGGTAATCGTACCGTTTTATTAGGGAGGGACGCAAATAGATTTTTCGGTATAGCGGTTCCAGTACGCGGGGATGCCCGTTGACTTGGAATCGGAAGAGGATCATAGTGAAGCCAGAAGAGGAAATCCGCCAGAGTCCGGGCTAGCCCTGGCTAGTGGAGCAGTGCTCGGATGCGGGTTACAGCGCTTCGAAATTACCGGACTAATCCGAATACAATCCTTTTCTATTTCCCTGTGAGAGGGCGTGTGGAGCCGTGTACGAGCAGTTGGTTTGCGCACGGAGGTGCGGAGATATGCGGCAATTATATGCAGCCAGCGTGGCGATGTGTGCTTTGGCGAGCGTCCCAGCCGGCAGCGCGGCTGATTGGACACGCCAGTTCGGCTCACCGGCGAGCGATACAGTGAACGCGGTGGCGGTGGACGGAACGGAGGTCTATGCGGCCGGATACACTTTTGGCGTCCTTCCGGGGCAGACCCGAGCGGGAGGCATCATCGACGCATTCGTGGTGAAGTACGATGCAAACGGAAACAATTTGACGCTGTGGCCAGCAGGGACACCGCGGCCGTTGGTTTCCACTTTGAATTCGCTCCTTGGCCGGGTGGCAGCGAACGCCGCGCTTGTTCCCTTCGGCAACAACGGCACTGTTTCGGTCTTCGTGACCAACGAAACACACGTGATTCTCGATATCAACGGTTACTTCCAGTAGAAAGGGCGGCCGTAAGTCGTGTATAACAGTGAGCGGACCGAGGCCGGCAGCGTCGCATGTGGAGGTGAGTTGTGGCGCAGAAGGACGGAAGCATGCGGGTGGAGCCCCGCAAGATCGGGCGCATCTCGACAGGAGACGGAACGCGCTACGGATTGCCCGCGGACCTGCTCGAGACCGCCGTCAAGCGGCTGGGGTTTCTGGGGCTGATTATCGCCCTGATGGCCCCCGCATCCTATTTCATCGAGCGGATCATCCAGCCGCAGCGGGTTGTGCTGAAGGAGGGGATTCCGTTTCCGCAGATTGTGGCCGCTGGGCTCTTTGCCATCGGAGTTTCGGTGTGCGTGCTCGCCTGGAGCCGCGTGCTGCGCCCGGAACTGATGCTGGATCTCGGGCTGGGTTTCGAAGTAATCGTGGCCTTCGCCATCGCGCTTTCGGAGAATGCCACGCCGTGGCCGGAAGACCAGGAGATTCGCGGCATCTCATGGAACTGCCTGTGGATCTCGATGTACGTGGTGGCCATACCGGGAACTTACGGGAAGAGCGTGATGGCAGCGCTGCTGGCGGCCTGCATGGCGGCATTCGGGCTTCTTGTAGCGACGGTGGCAAACGACAATCCTCTGCCGGGCGCGGGCCGGGTGGCGGTTCTGGTGCTGCTGCCGTTCGTGGTGGCCGCGTGGACCATTCCCGTGGGGCGTCACTTGTACCGCCTGGGGGCGCAGGTGAACAAAGCCCGCGCGATGGGGAGCTATGAACTGATCGATCTGATCGGCCGCGGAGGGATGGGAGAGGTGTGGACCGCGCGGCACCGCATGCTGGCGAGAGTTTCCGCAATCAAGCTGATCCGGCCGGAGACTCTGGGACTCGACGATCCGGACCACATGAGCATGGTACTGCGGCGTTTTGAACGCGAGGCGCGGGCGACAGCGGCGCTGCGGTCTCCGCACACTATCGTACTGTACGATTACGGACTAAGCCAGGAAGGCAATTTCTATTACGTCATGGAACTGTTGGACGGGCTCGATCTGGAAACGCTGGTGGAGCGATTCGGACCGCAGCCCGCGGGGAGGGTGGTTTCGTTTCTGCAACAGGCGGCGAAGTCCCTTGCCGAAGCTCACCAGCAAGGTCTGGTTCACCGTGACATCAAGCCGCGGAACATATTCTCCTGCCGCATGGGCACGGATTACGACTTCGTGAAGGTGCTGGATTTCGGGCTGGTAAAGGTGAGTTCGACGAGCGGCAGTACGGATAGCGGGGCCTTGACACAATCCGGAGTGGCCGCGGGCACGCCGGGGTACATGGCGCCGGAGGTGGCCATGGCCAGTTCCTCCGTGGATGGGCGGGCTGATCTCTATTCGTTAGGCTGCGTGGGATACCGGCTGTTGACCGGACAGATGGTGTTTGAGGGGGCCAACGCGGTGGCGATTGCGCTGGCGCACGTGGGAACGCCGCCGATGCCTCCCTCCCAGAGGACGGAAATGCCGGTGCCATTCTCTCTCGAGCGGGTCATTCTTCAGTGTTTGGAGAAGGACCCCGCGCTGCGTCCGCAGACGGCGCTCGAGTTGAATCAGTTGCTGGCCGGTTGCGAGGATGTCGAGCCGTGGACCCAGAAGGAAGCGGCGCAGTGGTGGGAGATGCACATGCCGGCGGCGATGGATGCCACGGCGGTGGCGTTTGCGAACGCGGATACCCGGTCGAGCGGCTGAGTGCGCGCGTGGCTGGAATGAGCGGCGCAGTTGGTCTGCAAGGCGCGGAATAGTGGCAGTTTCGTTACAGTTTGGTTAACATAACATAACAGCCGAGTAACAGGACTTCATTCGCATGCTTGAACACCGCATCTGCCTTCTTGCCCTATCTGGTTGTTTCGGAGGGGTTATTCTGATTTCCTGCGGATCTCCCGCAGCGACCGTTTCGGGGGCCGCCGCCTCACCTCCCGCGCGGCCGAATCCTGTAGCGGTGGTGAAGGCGGTGACGGAGCCGCTGCGGCAGGAGATCACTCTGAGCGGCGAGTTTCGGCCGTTTCAGGTGGTGGACGTGCATGCCAAGGTAGCGGGATACCTGCGGAACATCAAGGTAGACGTGGGGGATCGCGTAAAGACCGGACAGGTGCTGGCGACGCTGGAAGTGCCGGAGATGCGGGACGACGTGGCGCATGCGAGCGCGGAGAAGCGGCGCAGTTCGGCGGAACTGATGCGGCTGCGCGGGGAGTTGGAACGCGCGGAGGCGAACCTGGGCCTGGTGACGCTGTCGCACGAGCGGCTGGAAAAAGTGATGAAAGCCGAACCGGGGCTGATCGCGCAGCAGGAGATTGACGAAGCGCTGGCGCGCAAGCGGGCGGCGGATGCGCAGGTGGCGGCGGCGAAGGCCGCGATTGCGGGCGCGGAGTTCGAAGGGGAGGCGGCGCAGGCGCGAGAGCGCCGTACCCGCACGCTGACGGAGTACACGACAATCACGGCGCCCTTCACGGGAATGGTGACCAAGCGGTACGCCGACACGGGCGCGCTGATTCAGGCGGGGACGTCGCCCAACGCGATGCCGATGGTGCGCATTGCGCAGATGAACATCCTGAGGCTGGTGCTTCCGGTGGCGGAATCGGTGGTCTCGAAGGTGCGGCTGGGGCAGGTGGTGGAGATCGAAGTGACCTCGCTGCATCGCAGGATTCGCGGAACGGTGGCGCGATTCACGGGAGACGTGGAAATGGCCACGCGGACGATGAACGTGGAAGTAGACGTTCCGAACGCGGGTGAGACTCTGCTGCCCGGAATGTATGCGGAGGTGAAGCTGACGATCGAGGAAAACAATCGCGCGGTCACCGTGCCCGTTCAAGCGCTGGCTTCCGCGGATGGAAAGAAGGCGGTGCTGGTGGTGAGTGAAGAGGGCGTTCTCGAGCAGCGTGTGATCCAGACGGGGATGGAGACAGCGGCGAAGGTGGAGGTGACCAGCGGGCTTGCGGCTGGGGAGATGGTGGTGGTGGGGAACAAGACACAATTGCGTCCCGGGGAGCGGGTGACGCCTCGAGAGAGCGAGATATAAGGAATCATGGCTGGATTCTCGATCCGTAACCCTTATTTTGTGGTGGTGTGCGCCCTGGTGTTGTGTTTGGTTGGGATCACCGCCATTGCGCGGATGCCCGTGGACATGTTTCCGGTGTTGGACCAGACTGTGGTGGCGATTGCGACTTTCTACCCGGGGATGCCTCCGGAACAGATAGAGAAGGACATAGTCGAACGGCAGGAGCGGTTTTTCACGCTGGCTCCGGGGATCGATCACATCGAGTCGAGGTCGCTTCCGGGCGTCGGGGTAATCAAGGTGTACTTCCAGCCCGGAACGAACGCCGATTCCGCGGTTTCGGTCATGGGCAACCTGGCGGCGGCGGAGATGCGCCGGATGCCGCCCGGGACGCTGCCGCCGATCGTGATGAAGTTCGACGCGGCGGCATTGCCCGTCTGCCTGGTGGCTCTGAAGGGCGAAGGAATGACCGAATCGCAATTGCGCGAAATGGGGCATTACCGGGTGCGAACACAATTGGGGAAACTGCCGGGCGCGGCAACTCCGCCTCCGTTCGGCGGACTGTACCGTCAGATCATGGTTTACGTGGATCCGTTGAAACTGGCGGCGCACAATCTGAGCCCGATGGATATTGTGCGGAGCGTGAATGAGGCGAACCTGATTCTGCCCTCCGGAAATATACGCATGGGGTCGATTGATTACCCGTTGTACACGAATGCGCAATACAGGGATATTTCGAGCATTGGGGATTTGCCGCTGCGCACGGTGGGAGCGGCATCGGTGAAGATTGCGGACGTGGGGGTGGTGAAGGATGCGGCGCAGATCCAATACAACATTGTGCGTGTCGACGGGCAGGCGTCCGTTTATCAACCCGTGCTGCGGCAGGGCGGCGATACGAACACAATCGCCCTGGTCGATGCGGTGAACAAGGAAGTGGGGCAATTGCTGGATGTGCCGGACAATATGGTGGCCCGGGTGGTGTTCGACCAGTCACGATTCATCAAGAAGGCGATTCATACGGTGGTGAGCGAGGCAGGCGCCGGCGTGGTGCTGACGTCGTTGATGATTCTGATTTTTCTCGGCAGCCTGCGCGCAACAGCGGCGGTATTTATTTCGATCCCTCTTTCCGCAATTGCGGCGTTCGCTCTTTTGTCGGCCGGCAAGGGTACGATCAATGCGATGACGTTGGGGGGAATCGCGCTCGCGTTCTCGCGGTTGATCGACAATTCAGTGGTGGTGTTGGAGAATATTTTCCGGCATCTGGACATGGGCAAATCGCCGCGAAAGGCCGCCGTGGAAGGAGCGCGGGAAGTGGCACTGCCGGTGCTGGCTTCGACATTGACCACGGCGGTGGTATTTTTCCCGGTCACCCTGCTGTATGGCGTGAGCCGGGACCTGTTTACCGCGCTGGCGTTGACTGTAGTGCTGTCGCTGCTTGCATCCTATGTCGTGGCGATGACGGTTGTACCGCTCTACTGCGCGGCTTTCATTCGGGAGTCGCAGGAACACGGGGTTCCGAAGAAGAAGGGCGCGTTCCTGTTCTACGAGTTCAACCTGGGGTTCCTGAAGCTGCTCGAGGGGTATGACGTGCTGCTTGGCGGCGCATTACGGGCACCGCTGGCCACGGTGCTGCTGATGCTGGTTTTGTTTGCAAGCAGCCTGCTGCTGTATCCGTACCTAGGGACATCCTATTTCCCGCGCACTGACGCAGGCCAGTTCCTGATGAACCTGAAGGCGCCTTCCGGCACAAGCCTGCTGGAGGCGGAAAAGAAAGTCGCGCGGGTGGAGAAACTGGTGCGGGAGGTGGTGTCGCCCGAGGACTACGAAATGATGGTGTCCAATATCGGCGTGGTACCGGACTTTTCGGCGCTCTACACGAGCAATTCAGCTCCCCACACGGCGTTCCTCCAGGTGAGCCTCAAGGATGGGCACAAGACCGGAAGCTACGACTACATGGCCCGGATGCGGCGCAGAATGCGGGAGGAGATGCCGGAAATGAGCGCGTACTTTCAATCCGGCGGCTTCGTGGACGCGGTGCTGAATTTCGGCAAGCCTGCCCCCATTGACTTGCAGGTGACCGGACCGGACCTCGAATCGCCATTCCGCGTGGCGGCGGAACTGGCGGCGCGGGTGCGGCGGATCCGCGGAGTGTCGGATATTCTCATTCCTCAGGATCTCGACAGCCCGGCGATTCAGATCGACATCGAACGCGAGCGGGCAAGCATGTTGGGGCTGACGCAAAAGGAAGTGGTGAGCAACCTGATCACGGCGGTCTCTTCGAACCAGATGATTGCGCCCACGATGTGGACCGATCCTAATACTCACAACGATTTCTTCCTGACGGTGCAGTATCCGGAAGGACAAGTGCGGGACATCACGGATCTGCGCTCGATGCCGCTGCGCGCGGCCAATCGCCAGCGGGCGACGATGCTCGACACGGTGTCGAAGATCGAGCGGCGGATGTCGCCGACGGAGGTGGATCACTACGGGCTGCGGAAGGTAATCAATGTGTTTGTGAGCCTTGAGGACGAGGATCTCGGAAGAGTGGCGAAGGAGATTCAGGGGGTGCTCGCGCGAACCACGCTGCCTAAGGGGGTGCGGGTGGACATGCGCGGGATAGTGGACGACATGCGCGCATCCTTCAGCAGTTTTGCAATGGGGTTGGGCCTGTCGATCGTGCTGCTGTACCTGATTCTGGTGGCGCAGTTTCAAAGCGTCATCGATCCGTTGCTGATCCTGCTGGCGGTGCCCATGGGACTGATCGGAGTGATCGTGACGCTTTACGCCTCGGGCACCACTCTGAACGTGCAGTCGCTAATGGGAGTCGTCATGATGGTGGGGATCGTGGTTTCCAACAGCATTCTGATTGTGGACTTCACGCGGCGGATGCGAATGGACGGAATGGAGTTGGAGGACGCGGTGGCGATGGCGGCGAGGGTGCGGCTGCGGCCGATTCTGATGACATCGCTTGCCACCATCATCGGACTGACGCCGATGGCTCTCAAACTGGGGACGGGCAGCGAGGCGTATGCGCCGCTGGCGCGGGCGATCATCGGCGGGATGAGCGTTTCGCTGTTGTTTTCGGTGTTTCTGGTGCCCGCGGCATATCTGCTGGTGTACCGCGGCCGGAATCCATTGGCGGGCCTTCCAAAGCCACAGACAGAAGAATGAAGATACTGGTGAGCCTGATGCTGGCGGGGGCGCTGCTGCCCGCGCAACAAAAGACGCTGACTTTGCGTGAAGCCGAGGAGATTGCCCTGCGCAACCATCCGAGGATTCGCGCCGCGGAACTGCGGGCGCTGGCGGCGGGGGAGGCGGTGACGGAGGCGCGCTCGCCGCTCTTGCCGCAGTTCGGGGCGAGCCTGACCGCGGTGCACGCGCAGGAACTGACGCGGATCACGGCGGGCACGCTTCAGGATTCGAGCCTTTCCTCGCGCGTGGCGGGCGGCCTCACGTTGTCGCAGTTGCTGACGGACTTCGGACGAACGAGCAAACTGACAGCCAGCGAGGAAAGCCGCATGCGGTCCTTAAGAGAGGAGACTGTCTTCAACCGGGCGAGGGTGAGATTGCATGTGCGGGAGTTCTTTTACAAGGGACTGATGGCGCAGGCGGTGCTCGAGTCGGCGCGGAAGAATCTCGAGATGCGGCGGTTGACGGCGCGGCAGATCACGAAACTGGCGGAGAGCAATTTGCGGTCGAGTCTGGATGTGAGTTTCGCCGAGGTGAATGTGTCGGAGGCGGAACTGCTGGTGGTGAGCGGGGAAAACGAGCTTGCCGCGGCGTTATCGGAACTGTCGGCGGCGATGGGGCAGGCGGAGGCGGAAACCTACGCGCTCCAGGGAGAGAATCAGGTGGGGCCGCCGGAAATCAGCAGCGAGCCGCTGGTGCGCAAGGCGCGGCAGCAGCGGCCGGACCTGGCGGCGCTGCGGCTGCGGCTGGACAGCGCGGCGCGGTTCGCCGATGCCGAGCGCCGATTGAAGTTCCCGACAGTGCAGGCGCTGGGCGCAACGGGCCTGCTGCCGTTCGCCGAGCGGCGTCTGCCCTCCTCCTATGGAGGGTTCGGGCTGAACGTGAATATTCCCATCTTCAACGGAAAGCTGTTCCAGGCGCGGCAGGCGGAGGCGGCGTTGAAAAGCGAGGCGGTGGCGCAGGAAGTGCGGGAACTCGAGGTGAAGGCGGCAAATACGGTGCGCATTGCGTGGCTCAACGAGCAAACGGCGTGGCGGCGCCTGACGGTGACCCGCAGACTCGCCGAACAGGCCCAGCGAACCTTGCGCCTGGCACAGACGCGGTATGACCTGGGATTAGGGTCCATCATTGAATTGAGCCAGGCGCAGTTGAACCGGACGAACGCGGAGATTGCGGATGCCTCGGCGCGGTACGACTATCAGTGGCGCACCGCGGTGGTGGAGTATGAGACGGGCTCTTTGCGTTAGGCTGCTCGACGTGCTTGTTGGGGGCGGGGGGCAGGAGACAGGAGGCAGGCGACAGGAGGCAGGAGGCAGGGCAGAATGGCAGCGGCTCACTTGTTCAACTCCTGCTGTCTTCGTCGAAGTTCGGCAGTCTCGCCATAGCCCGAGGGCGAGATGGCTGCTCGACGTGTGAGCGTCTGCGTCGCCATCACAAACTCATGCTCTTTGCGCACACCGGCCCTTCCCGCAACCAGAACGGGTAGCGGGCTTTTTCAACACCAGCCGCAGTGGGCGGTTCGCCGGCGCGCGAGCGGATGTAGACCGGTAATGCGGGTCCGCCGGGATGGGTTGTATTGTATACGTTACAGTGGTGTGGATACATACTCTCCGAGTATGTTATCTTTGCATAGCACTGTCTGGTGTGATTGACTTGCTATGCGTATGACATTGAGAAAGGCCGTGTTCCTCTGGGCGGGGCTGGTGGTTGCATCGCCAGTCTGCCAGGGACAAGCCGGGCGCGCGGAGCTGTTCGGCGCCATCGAGGACCCGTCCGGGCTGGCGATTCCCAAGGCCAAGGTGGAAGCGGAGAACCAAGCGACGGCGGCCCGGTATGGTTCCCAGTCGGACGAGCGGGGAGAGTATCATCTGTTGGGGCTGCCGGCTGGGGAATACGTGCTCAAGGTGGAACGGCCGGGATTCCAGAAATACCGCCAGTCTGGGATAGTTCTCCGGCTGGGGGACCGTACGGCGGTTGCTGTGACGCTCCAGGTCGGGCAGTCTTCCCAATCTCTGGAGGTCACGGCGGCGGCTGGGCTGTTGCAGACGGCGAGCGGGGAAGTGAGCCTGAATGTGGATGAACGGAAGATCTCCGCGCTGCCGCTGGACGGGCGGAACTTCATTCCACTGGTGACGCTGGCGCCGGGAGTGACGCTTCCGAAGGGCCAGTTTCTGCCGCGGATCAACGGGAGCCGTCCGCGCACCAACGAGTACATCTACGACGGAATCAGCGTGCTGCAGCCAGAGCCGGGACAGGTGGTTTACTACCCCATCATCGACGGGATAGAGGAGTTCAAGCTGAACATCAATGCGTACTCGCCGGAATACGGGAGATCGAACGGCGGCACGGTGATGGTGATTGGAAAGTCGGGCGGCAATGAACTTCATGGGAGTTTGTTTGAGTTCTTCCGGAACGAAGCGCTGAACGCCCGCAATCTGTTCGCGCAGCCGGGGCCGAATCCCAAGTTTCGCCGCAACCAGTATGGGATGACGATTGGCGGGCCGGTGCAGAGAAACAGAACCTTTTTCTTTGCTGACTGGCAGGGGACCCGGTTGCGGACCGGCGTTACACGGTTCAGCGTTGTGCCGACTCCGGCACAACGTCAGGGCAGGTTCACCCAAGCGATCTTCGATCCTTTGACATCTCCCAGGATGCAGTTTGCGAACAACACCATCCCGGCGAGCCGGTTTGATTCTATTGCAGCGCAAGTTCTGAAGCATTACCCGTTGCCGAATGTTGCCGGGGCGAACAACTTCGTTCGAACGGCGACAGAGCCAGACAATCAGGACCAGGCTGATTTCCGGATGGACCGCTATTTGGGGGAGAAACACCGGATCTTCGGGCGGTACACCTACTTCCGCGACGACGACTCGCCCGTCACGCCACTGCCGGATGGCAGCGGCACGCTGAGTTCGGGCGTGACCGGGCACGCGATTACGCGTGGAGACGCGCTTGTTGGCGACCATAGCTGGACAATCTCTCCAACGGTGCTGAATCAATTTCGCTTCGGGTATTCACGCAGGGACCTGAATCAGACGTCGCTGCAAGACGGCGGCATTACCGTTCCCGGCCTGCCGGTGAACTCGTTTGCATCGGTGCTGCCGATTTTCTCCGTGGCGGGATTCCAACAGATTGGACCAACGACGGCGGCGAATTCGCGGTTCACCACGTCAGTCACGGAATTCCTCGACACGTTCACGATGGTGAAGCGGCGGCATGCCATCAAGATCGGAGCGGACATCCGGCGGCAGGCTTTGGACGTGTTGAATCCGCCCAACCCCACGGGGTCGTTCGGCTTCTCCACAACCGGCTCCAACAAAACCGGGGTGATAGGGAGCGGCAACCCGCTGGCATCGCTTCTTCTCGGGCAGGTGAACGCGTTTACGATCGACATTCAGAAGAATGTGATCCAGCCGCGGGCGCACATTGCCGAATTCTTTGGCGGCGATGACTGGAAGGTATCGTCGCGGCTGACGTTGAACATCGGCGCGCGGTATACGCTCAATTTTCCCTCGACGGAACGGCGGGACCAGGGCGCGATTTTCAATTTGAACACGCAGGCGCTCGAGTTTCCGCACACGGGGCGGAGGCTCGAGTGTTGCAATTTCGGTCCGCGCTTCGGCCTGTCCTACCGTCTACGAGACAGTTGGGTGGTGCGTTCCGGTTATGGAATGATCTACTTTGAGCAGTCCGGCATTACGACCCCGTTTACCATTCCGCAGTTTCCATTCGTGCAAACATTGGGCCAGCAGTCGCAAGATAACGTCACCGCGGCGTTCGCGCTGTCGAATGGCCCGGCGGTTCAGCCGGCTCCGCCGAATCCGAATTCGGGTTTGGGGCAAGGCGTGTTCGGCGTGGACCGCAACAACGGGTCCGGCTATTCCCAGCAGTGGAACTTCACGGTTCAGAAAACGGTGGGAGCGAACTGGAATGTGGAGGCGGGGTACCTCGGCTCGAAGAACACGCGCCTCGGCATTCCTGACTGGAACATCAATCAACTCGCGGCGCAATGCCTGCGGATGGGGGCGGCGCTGCTGGAACGAGTGCCCAATCCGTATCTGGGCGAGATTCCCGCCTCTTCCTCTTTGGGCGGCCCAACTATCGCGCGGCAGCAGTTGCTGCGGCCATTCCCCCGTTTCACGACGGTGGCGTTGTTTCGCGACAACGTTGGGAATTCCACTTATCATGCGGCAACCGCCAGGCTGGAGAAGCGGTTCTCGCGTGGGCTGACGTTCACAGCCTCGTATACGTTTTCCAAACTGCTGGATGATGCGTCGAGCGTATTTTCGCAAACGATTTTCACCGGACCGGTCCTCAACAACACGGGCGCGGCGGACGCCAATAACCGCCATCTGGAAAAAGACGTTTCCAACGGGGACATTCCGCAGGTGTTCGCGGTGGGGTGGGTTTACAACATTCCGCGCTGGTGGAAGCTATCGGGCTGGCAAATCGGCGGATTGGTGCGGGTGCAGGCCGGGGTCGCGGTTGCGGTGACGCAGGCCACGAATAACAATTCAAGCCTCGGTTATGCGGTGCAGAGGCCCAACCGGATCAGCAATCCGAACGTACTGGGTGGCCGCACGGTGGCCAAGTATTTCAACACGGCGTCCTTTACCGCGGCGCCCCAATTCGTGATCGGGAACAGCTCGCGAAATCCGGTTCGCGGTCCCGGACTCCAGAATGCGGACCTGATGATCGGCAAGACATTCCGGATCAGCGAACGCGCGAAGGTAGAATTTCGCGCGGAAGTATTCAACGTTTCGAACACCCCGCCGCTGAACGACCCTAACGGGAGTTTTGGAAGCGCGGCGTTCGGTTCGATTACCGGCGCGGGGAACCCGCGTGTCTTCGAGTTTGCGGGCAAGGTCCACTTCTGAGCACTGTCCGTGCGGCACGGCGCCTCGCGCGCAGCGGCCGTGCGTCCATGGTTAGAATATGAGACGGTTATGTATACACGACACAGGCTGATTTTCGCGATATGGATACGCCGGCCAGGAAACGGCGCATTGTGAAAACCATCATCGAGAACCGGCTCGCGCAGGTACGCAAGAGCCGGGGAGTGGGCGCATCGGAACTGGCCAGGAGGGTCCAGGTCAGCCGCCAGACGATCTATGCGATCGAGGCCGGCACTTATGTTCCGAACACGGAAGTGGCTCTCCACCTGGCGCGCGAACTCGAGGTGACAGTTGACGAACTGTTTTCTCTTCAAGCAGGCCCGCAGCCGTCACCCGAGTCGATTGCCGCGGAGGTGTTGAGCGCCGCCCCGGCGGAGAAGGGCCAGCCGGTCCGAATTTGTCAGATGGGGTCGCGCTGGCTGGGAATTCCCGTCACCCCGTCCCCGTATTACATGCCTGAGGCCGACGGCATCATTGAGCGAACGAGGCAGAAGACCGCTCGCGCGGATTTGGTGGTGTTCGCAAAGGAGGAGGCCGCTCAAAAGCGATTGGTTCTGGCCGGGTGTGATCCGGCGACCAGTCTCCTTGCCCGGATGGTGGAGAAGGCCAGCGGGGTGGAGATTGTCACGGCGGCGGCTTCGAGCAGGCTGGCTCTGGGATGGCTGAAAGCAGGGAAGGTGCACATCGCCGGGTCACATCTGGAAGACCCGAAGACCGGAGAATTCAACCTGCCGTTCATTCGCAAGGAGTTCGCAAACGAGGAAGTGATGGTGGTGACTTTTGCGCGATGGGAGGAGGGGCTGGTCACCGCGGCGGGAAATCCGAAGGGCCTCCATAAGGTGGAGGATCTGGCGCGCAGAAACGTGCGGTTCGTGAACCGGGAGCCGGGGTCGGGGAGCCGCGCCCTGTTGGACAAGCTACTGGCAGCGGCTGGCGTGGAGGGCCACAGGGTTCATGGATATGAACGGATCGCCTACGGCCATCTTGCGGCGGCATACCGCGTGGCTTCGGGGGAGGCCGACGCATGTCTGGCCACACTGTCCGCTGCCAGGGCATTCGGCCTGGGGTTCATCCCTTTGCACAGCGAACGCTATGACCTTGTCATGCGGAAGGGGACCGCGGAGATTCCAGCGGTGAAGGCATTCCTGGATGTCTTGCAGCGAGCCACTCTCCGGCGGAAACTGGAAATGCTTGCCGGCTACGATACGGCGGAAACGGGGACGGTGGTTGGGTAGACGCTATCGGTCAAAGACGATAGCGTTGCCGCCGCACTCCAGTCGGATTCAATCGAGCTTGATGGTCGCTACTCTTATCGTGTCGCCCTTGCGTTCGCCGGTGACCGTGGCGCGAAGATGATCCTTTTTCGTTGACGCCTTCAGTTCATCCAGCGCCTTGCGGCTGCCGGCTTTGTCGAATTTCAAGAACGTTCCATCGGCGGTCAAGATTCCGTAGCCGCTCGATTCGCATGCAAGAGCGCAACTGCGCGTATGCGTATCGACCGTGTCAGGCTTGAACTTGGTGGAACATTTTTGATCTACTAATGGAACGTCGGCCCAGGTTTGGGACGCCGCAAGCAACGGTAGCGTCGCGAGGGCCAAGAGAGCAATAGCAAATCCACGCATGAAATATTCTCCTTTTTGATTGAAGTAAGGATCTTAGGCGTTTTGGGTCCGCGTCTCTGGCCGCGGCTCGGCTTCGTGGCTGAAGCCAGCGCCAAGGAAAGCCAGTGCCACGGCTCCCAGTGAGAGGCCAAAGTCTCGAAGGACATTATCATAAAAACCTTTCGCAACCAGGAGGTTAATGATAATCAGCCAAAGCCAGACGGCTACGATCCACCCTCCGATGCGCGGCGCGAACGCCACAATTAAGCCGGCTACGATCTCCGCCGCGCCCGCTATCATCATCAGGGTATGAGCCTGAAGCGGCACAATCCGCGTAGCCAATGGAGCGAGGTACATATCCCAATCCGCAAGTTTATCAGTGAATTGGTCAATGCCCGCAACAATAGGAACAAGAGTGAATGCTAGTCGCAAGATCCAATACGCCCGCAGTATGGGCTTTTCCGCGAATTTACGGCGGGAGACGGTAGTCATTGCACCCTCCTCGTGTTACTGCTGGAGTTCACACTTCAGTGTGAGACGCTCTTGAGGCTTGTTTCGGTATCTTATGCCCCTTGTGATTTGAGTGTGCCCGAACGTTAGACGGATCGCAATAGGCAATGCATCACTGATTTTATGACGACCATAATGCGGACCACGTTCTCCAGGCTGATCAAATCCGTATACAACCAACCGCCGCATCAGGCGTGGAAGCGCCCGACTCAAAGCCGACGGAGAGGGCGCGGGCGCGCCAGGACGGAGGCGCGAAAGGGACGCATAAATAAACAGTGTTCGCCACAATGCAGTTCGAACCGCTGTACTGCCGGATCCGCGGTGCTGTCAATATGCATGATCTGCTTTGCTCATCACTCCAACCCGCCAGCCGGCCAGATCTTGATTGGTGCCGCCGCATAGGTGTTCGCTGATCCGGGATGTGCACGGCTTGGGATGAGATGATGTTTGGGTTCCGCTTGGTTCAGGGGGGGCGACGAACGACAAAACGTGGTGGCCAGAGACGGAATCCAACCGCCGCCGCTAGCCTTGGTAAGGCACACCAATCAGTTATGGACGATCGTCACTGATTTGAAAAGCGACGTATGCACAAATAGTACAGTACACTTAAGATGTGGGCTTCGAGTGGGATGAGGCGAACAAGGCCCGAAGCAACTACCGCAAGCACGGCGTCCGCATGCCCGAAGCGATTCCGGTTTTTGATGACCCGTACGCCATCACGATTATGGATGACGAATCCGATCCGAACGAGCAGCGATTCGTCACGGCTCGGCATGGGCGCGATGGGCCGGCTGCTCGTGGCCGTGTACACGTGGCGCGGCGAGAACATTCGCATCATTTCGGTTCGCCTGCTGAAGCCCATGAGCGTGACGAATACGAGGCAGAACGATGAAAGACCGATACGATTTCAGCAAAGGCAAGCGGGGCCGGGTTGTTCCGGCCGTACCCGAACCCGAGGGCAAGGTCCGCATTACCATCCGACTCGACCAGGACATTGTGGATCGTTTTTTCCAGATGGCGGAAGCCTCCGGCGGCGCCACAGGTTATCAGACTCTCATCAACGCGGCGCTGCGGGAATACCTCGACGGTAGAGCGCCGCGCTTCGAAGATACGCTGCGACGGATCATCCGTGAGGAATTGAAATCGAGCGCGGCATAGCGCCGAAGAAAGCGGTTATGGCGCTTTTTACGCGGCGCGCCGGCGGTACTTCATCGCGACCAGGCCTTCGGAGTAGGTTTTGTTCTCGATGAGCTGCAGATCGCGCTGGGGGAAGCCGGCTGGAAAGAGCGGTATGCCATCACCGAGGAGGGCCGGTACGATTCCGAGATATATCTCGTCCACGAGGTCGGCGGCCAGGAACTCACGGGCGATCTCACCGCCCCCGGCCAGCCAGATGTCCTTTCCGGGGCGCTTGCGGATGGCGGCGACGACTTCGGCGGGCGACTGGTTGGTGAAGGTCACGCCTTTGAGCTTGCGCGACTGCGGGGAGCGGGAGAGGACGTAGAAATCGAGGCCGTGGCCATCGTACCTGCCGCCGTTCAGAGCGATGGCGGCGTCGAGGGTTTTGCGGCCCATGATGCCGATATCGATTCCGCGGAAAAACTCTGTCATCGAGTAATCGCTGGAGAAGTGGAGAAAGTCGAGGGCGCCGTCGCGGCGCGCGATGTAGCCGTCCAGGCTGATACTGATGTTCAGGACCACTCTTCGCATCCGGGCAGTATATCGCGGCGCTTAATTCCTCTTGCAGCCTTGGACGACCCGGACGAATCGGCGGCTTCCCGCAGCGTTTCCGAATGTAATTGGAGAGCGTGAGGCCAGCGGCGCGAGCCAGTTTTCGGAACCTGGCATCTTCGTCAAGGCTGGCGGATACCTTCCACTGCACCTGTCGTCGCGCAGGCTGCTTCCCAGCCAGTTTCGCCAGCTGCCCCTTCGCGGCCGCTGGCCTTTTCCCTCGGCGCTTGCTCTTCGCGGAACCGGCGCAACGCCTCGCGGCCGAAGATCGGTTCGTTGGCCATGCAAACGCATTTTAACCGGCTTCTGTTCCGCCCCGTTTGGGCGAGCGGCGGACCACTTACGTCCGGAGGGAGGTGCCTGGTTCAGCCGCGGACGCGGATCTTGCGTTCGCCCACCACGACGAGTTTGCCGCTCAGGCGGATCTCAGCAACACGCGGGATCCACGCGCGCAGCATCGCGTCAATCGCCTCCTCGACTGCGGGATGGAGACGGAGCCGCACAACTCCCGGCGTTCCGGTTGGCGGATACCTGAGCACGTTTGCGAAATCTGCGTCGAGGGTGATGAGGACGCGGTCTTGTTTCAATAGCCGCAGCCCGCACGTCCTGGTCGCCGGCGCCAGAGAGGCTGATTTCCACCACGGATACGGCATCGTGGCCCAAATCGCGAACTGTCCGCGCATGGAGCGGCGACAGATTCTCGTCTAGCGGGAATTTCACGTTTCAGAAAGGACGATTTCTTCGGCTGCCAGGGCCGCAGCATATTCGAGGCAAGCGCGCAGGTCGTCAGCGGTGAGATGGGGATAGACACCGAGCAGTTTCTCAAAGCTTTCTCCAGCCGCCATTTTTTCGAGCAGCAGGTAGACGGGAATCCGGGTGCCCTTCACACAGGGTTTGCCCATCAGCACGGTAGATTTAGCTTCGACCCGGTCCGGGAACTTCACACCACCAAACTACCACGACCTCGCAGCGAGCCCGCCGCGCGCTGGTGCGCTTTATCCTCGGTGCAGAAACGGCCCGGGAGGATGACGCTGCGTGTGGTTTGCAATCACAGCGACGCCAGGCGAATTTCTACGCGACTACAGCGCCCGACTGCCTGAAGCGGCGCAATATCCCCGGCCAGGAATCTGCTACCAGAAACGCTAGTAGAGCACTTCTGGTGAGCATTCGAGGGATAATGGAGAAGCAGAGGCCCCCAATGACACTGAGGATTGAGCTTCCGGAGGACAAGACAGCGGCCCTAGCCGCCAAGGCGCGTACCCAGGGCCTATCTGCCGAGCAATATGCCCGCCAGGTCCTGGAGCATGATCTCGAATCCGGCGGGAGTCCACGGCCGATCTGGGAAGTCATCGCGGACAACATGAAGGACGTTCCGGCGGAAGATCTTGCGCTCCTTCCTAAAGACGGCGCGAGCCAAATCGATCATTACGTCTATGGTGTGCCCAAGAGAGAGCCGTGAGGGCAGTCTTCGCCGATACATTTTATTGGGCCGCTCTGACCAGCCCCGAGGATAGCGCGCACCGGCGCGCCATGGATCTGAGTCGCTCGCTCGCGCCCGACAGAATCGTTACCACCGACGAAGTACTCTCCGAGTATTTGGCATTTTTCGCCGGCGCACGGCCCAGCATTCGGGCTGAGGCCGGTAAGAACGTTGCCGAACTGATGAAAAGTCTCACCGTATTGGTGTTTCCGCAGAGCCGGGACTGCTTTCTGGCCGGTTTGGAGTTGTACCGCGCGCGTCCGGACAAGGGCTACAGCCTGGTGGATTGCATCTCGATGCAGACGATGCGGCGGGAGGGACTGACGGAAGTGCTGACGAATGACCGGCACTTTGAGCAGGAAGGCTGTAGATGGCCTGTTGTCCTGGGCAATCACGACGACCCACTCCTCGCCGCCCGCACTCGGCGCCGGCAACGTGGCGGCCATCGGCGCCGATGCCGGCCGTAGTCCGGCAGCCAGACCGGAGAAAGCACGAAGTACGCCAGCCGACTCATGTTCCTTTTGCAGGTCGGTCGTTTCAATGGCGAGGCCTAATACTTCGGAGTACCGCTCCGCCCCGGCTTCCTGATCACCGGCGAAGATCACACCCGGGGAAGCTTTCGAGACGTCAGCCCAGTTCTTCTAAGGAACACGCGCAAAACGGAGCCCGCCCGCGCCGCGAATCATCGCGGTGCTCCTCGTACTTTGGGGGCGCGGGACGTGCCCTTTGCGCTTCTAAGGAACACGCGCAAAACGGAGCCCGCCCGCGCCGCGAATCATCG
>WBZR01000964.1_pt1 | contig 40218 bp, 30 predicted proteins | sample 5204231 | NCBI WGS metagenome assembly WBZR01 (sample SAMN12412403, study PRJNA552823) | activated sludge metagenome | isolation source: activated sludge from anammox sidestream of wastewater treatment plant... | place: USA: Virginia | collected 2017-08 | reverse complement strand
GAGAAATGAGCAAGAAATACTTATTTCTGCCAGAATCCAGCATCAAATTTTAAGAAACGATTTTAGCAAGCGCAAAATCACCCTCATTCTTTTCAAAAAAAGGGCGTTTTCGTTCAGACACTAAGTAATATGCCTTACGCACTGAACAACAAAGGTTGTTTGAGGTAAGAAAAGTATAAAATAGGATATGATTTTGAAAACCGGTTGTTACCATAAAAAACCCACGGAGTGATAAGCATGGAAATAGTTCGATCGATTAATAATATCCCAATCAGATTGACTGATGAAAGATGGATTCACGTAGTTGAAAACCACGACGATCTTGCTGGATATTATGATGAAATACTCAAAGCTGTCGAATGCCCTGATTACGTTATAAGGATATCAAGACGCATTTTAATTGCTTTGAAGCAAAAGGAAGCAGGAAGGTTTCTTGCAGTAGTTTAATTGTATAGGAATTTTCATTTTAAATAAGCGGATTTTGGGGAGGTGTTGGTATAAGATTAATGGTGGTAATATGTTCTGACAGGGTTTATAATGATTTGCCTATGAAGGCAGAAGTGGCGAGAGGGTGGAATGTATTCAAGTAGATATTTACCGACCATTGGAATGGGTTTAAGGAAAGGTATCCACGATATAATAAGCAATGCTACGATGAACAAGTAAGAAAGAGGTTGTTTTGCGGTAATCCAGAAGAGATGAGGTATATAAGGTACCTATGTTTTAGATGTGGAGAGGGAAAACGAGTAGTTTCGATGAGTTGTAAGAGTTCAATGTGTTTGAGATGTGGGACGGTGTATGTGGATGAGTGGGTGAGTCCGGTAAGCAAGATGTTGCATGAGGGGATAATCTATCGACACATCGTATTGACGGTACCGGAGGAATTAAGGAAGACATTTTACAATCATGCGGAGGAGTTATTGGGGAGATTAATGGCATGTGGGGTAAGGTGTTTGGATGATTTTTTTAGCAATGTCAGCAGGAAGGATATCCGGGGAGGGTATATAGTAGTATTACAGACGCGCAGAACCCTTTTCCGATCGCTGCCGGGAACACGTGTATTCGGCCTGTGTGGAGGACTTCGGTGTGATGGTTTGATGCGCTCGCCATGCATAGGCACTACATTCTGAGGTTTGTCAAAGTATTAGATGAGCGCTCAGGCATTACAAAAAATTTTTATCACGTATTTTTTAATAAAACAATGCAATGAAACGCTCAATGATGCAACTTCCGGAGAACAATAATGCATAAAAAATCTAACCTTTATCTAACCTCATTTATTTTTATTATAGTAATACTTCTTGCTCGGTTCAAATCCGTTCAAGCAGAAGCGCCTAACATCCCATGGCAAATGTTCAGGGGCGATCTCCGGCATACTGGTCAAAGCGCCAATAAAGGGGCGCAGTCGAATACATTGAAATGGTCATTTAAGATTGATACCCGTATTACATCTTCACCATCCATTGCAGCCGACGGTACTATCTATTTCGGCTCTATTGACGGCAGGTTGTATGCCGTGAATCCCGACGGTACCACAAAATGGGCATTTCAAGTGGGCAATGAAATAACGGCCTCACCTGCAATTGGAGAAGATGGAACCATTTATGTGGGGGCAAGAGATAAAAAGATGTATGCGATTACCCCGGCGGGAAAGCCAGTGTGGACGTATCAGACGGGCGGCATCATTCTTTCTTCTGCAGCAGTTACAACCGACGCCCTCTATTTTGGTTCCGATGATAATAACCTTTACGCCCTTACACTCGATGGCAAATTAAAATGGAAATTCCTTGCAAAAAGCACTATAACTGCCTCGCCAGCCCTGTGGACCGACGGAACCGTTTACCTCTTTGAGACGAGCGGGGTTCTCCATGTGCTATCTCCTGATGGAGCCGAAAAATGGACGAAACGGGTGGGCACAGGGGTATACCAATCCTATTCTTCTCCCGCTATCGGACCCGATGGAACCGTGTATGTGGGCACAGACAGCGGACGGCTGGTCGCCATTAAACCTGATGGAAATGTTAAATGGTATGTCAATACCGGAAAGGCTGTCCATTGCACCCCTGCGATTACAAACGACGGAATAATTGTCTTCGGCTCATATAATGGCTTCGTGTATGCTGTTTATCCGGATTGTAAACTCAAATGGAGTTTTAAGACCAACAATTGGGTGGAATCTTCTCCTGCCATCGACGCGGAAGGCACTGTTTATATTGGGTCCAGCGACGGAAAACTCTATGCACTTAATGCAGATGGCGTCCTGAAATGGTCATTTCAAACAAAAGACGCCATCGAATCGTCTCCAGCCATAGGACCCGATGGCACCGTTTACATTGGATCAAACGATAATCACCTGTATGCCATAGGCGACACCACACAGCCGCAGTCAGTACCTCTGTTTGAAAAATAATTCTCCCCTCCATATGGCTATGAATCGCACATCCCCTCACTCCTGAAAAAAACACATTACTCATTTTAGAGTATTTTTCAAATCCTCTATAGCATTTTTTATTTCTTCTGCGTCAGGGGCATTGGGGTTGAGTTTCAGGTAGGTCTGATAATCCTTCAGCATAGTTTCAGTTTTCCCCATCTGCTTAAACGTATTTCCACGATGCAGATAGGCAAGGGGATTATAAGGAAAGAGGTCGATGGAGATGTTGAAGTCCAGGAGTGCATCGTCAAGCCGTCCCAACTGGCACTTGAGCTGGCCGCGTTCAAAATACACGCCGGCAAGCCGGAAATTTAATTTTAATACCATATCGTAATCTTCAAGGGCATTTTCAATATCTCCCTTTCCACGATACGCCTTTGCCCTTATGTAATATGCAAAGGCATTGTTTTGTGAGGATTTTATGAAATCGGTAACATCCTTAATTGCATCATCAAATCGTCGTTCATCAGCATAAAGAATACCCCTTTTCATATAGATTTCCACATTTTTGGGATCCAGTTCCAACGCCTTGTTGAAGTCTGCAAGGGCATTTTCTGATTCGCCTGATTCTGCGTAAGCCAAGCCGCGATGGGCATAAGCTGGCGCAAATCCTGGGTCTAAAGAAATGGCCTTACTCAGGTCTTCGATAGCAAGGTCTGCCCTGTCAATCATGTGAAAAGCGATGCCCCGGTTATAATAGGACAGAGCGGAATTGGGATCCAGCGATAACGCTTTGCTGTAATCCATGATAGCCTTATCGATAATCTCCAGGGCGGCGTAAACGGAACCGCGGTTGTAATACGCCGGCGCATAGTCGGAATTGAGTGAAATAGCCTTGTTATAGTCATCAAGCGCCCGTTCACGATCGTTCATCTTTTCATAGATTACACCGCGATTGCAGAAAGACACGGCATCGCTCCCGTGCAGTGCAATTGCATGGTTTACGTCTATCAATGCAGCTTTTATGTCACCTTCCTCTTTTTGTATTATTGAACGATTCAGGTAAATATCGGCGACAACTTCGTCCGTGGCCAGATTTTTGAGATAACATCCGTTCTTGATGCTCGTCTGTGAGATGCGTTTTCTCGGCATATTCACATAGTAACTGTCAGGGGTAGCCATACCTTCATAGCCGGTTTCAATATTTTTACGAAAATCCCCGTCGTCGTACCGGACAAAAATATGTTCCGGCACGCTCACACCATAGATAGGCAAGTGTAAACCTTCTGCAATACAGAGATAAAGTATGGATAGGCCTACACAGTTGCCAACCTTCGTATCCAATACCCTATTCAAAGAGATGGAGTCAAGTGCTCCGGTTTGTACATATTGAAATTGGAGTTCGTTAAAGAGGATGAGATTAATGGACTTAATAATTTGTTCCGGCTCTGTTTCGTCACCGAGGCTTGTTTTAATATTGGCGATAATATCGTCCACCTTTTTGAGATACTGCGACACGTCCATTCCCGGATATGATTCCTGTGCGATTTCAAGTACCTTTCTCGCAAGACCTGTTTCTTGTGTACCTATTTCCCAAACTGTGTTGGGTCTTAAATCGTCTGCCAACAGGCCCAACGAGGGGAAGATCAGACTTGTGAAAAAGCATGTAAAACCGCAGATTCCGCAGACAAAAAATGTGAATTTTTTATTTACCTGCATTCTCTGCGAAGTCTGTGATTGCCTCCTTATCTTGCTAGTATGCATGCTTGTTGATAAATCCATTCCACACCGTAAGCCAGATTATTTTCAAATCAAAATTGAGCGACCAGTTTTCAATGTAATACAAGTCGTATTCAATGCGTTTTTCCAGCGATGTATTCCCACGCAAGCCACTCACCTGTGCCCAACCGGTAATTCCGGCCTTCATCCTGTGGCGTAACATATACTTGGGAATAGTGTTCCTGAAATTTTCTATAAAGACCGGACGTTCCGGGCGCGGCCCGACAATACTCATGTCGCCGCGTAATACATTAAAAAATTGCGGAAGTTCATCCAGGCTTGTTCTCCTTAGCAATTTTCCGACCTTTGTACAGCGCGGGTCATCCTTCTGTGTCCAAACAGGACCCGTTGCCGATTCCGCATTTACAACCATCGTACGAAATTTGAGCATATTAAATATCCTGCCGTCCATCCCCATCCTTACCTGTTTAAAGAGAATAGGGCCTTTGGAAGTGACTTTAATTAAGAGCGAGATAATCCCGATGAGGGGCATCGTAAAAAGTAATACTACGGAAGCAAAAACCACGTCTAAGAGCCTTTTCACAATGATATTCCATCCATAAAGCGGGGTGTCACGGAGACTGATGAGCGGCATACCCTCAAACTCACTCACACTGCCGCGCAGGGTAATAAACTCAAAGAGGTCGGGTAAGACCATGATGCTGACCATCTCGTCCCCAATCCAGTCCAAGACTTCCTTTAACTGATTATGGGCATTAAAAGGCAGGGCAATAAAAACAATATCAATGCCGAACTTCGCAATAAATTCCCGAATCTCAGAATACTTTCCCAATACCTTTATTCCATGTACTGCATTTCCGACAACATTCGGGTCATTCGTGAGAAAACCGGAAATCTGAATCCCAAGTTCCGGATGTTTCCGTAGTTGTTTTACAAGATCCTGGCCTAACTTTTCCGTACCGATAATCAGAGCATATCTTTGGTTATAGCCCTTTTTCCTTAAAAAACGCAAAAATTCCCGAAACAGGATGCGAGTAACACTGAGAGATACAATGTTGATAAGCCAAAAATAGAAGAACGTCAGACGGGAAAATTCATATTGCCGGAAGAGGAAGGTTAGCGAGATAAAGATCAGGGTAGCAAAGGTGGACGCCTTGCCAATGTCTATCACCTCGGAAAACCTGGTCGAAACCCTCCGGGGGCGATACAACCCAAACACCTTAAAAACTAACCCCCACAGGGGAATCATAAAAATGAGGAGGGTCAGGTAGGTTTTGAATGAAGGGATCCCTTTATAGACAGGTATAATGCCGGAATAAAAACGCAAGTAATAGGAAAATACCCATGCAGCAGACAGGGAAAACCAATCTGCGAGGAGCAACAACGACTCGAAAAACTTGCTGTGCTTTTTTAGCATATAAGTTTTCTAATATATTGTTTAACCTTTTCCTTAAATATCAAACGATCGAAACTTTCCGCATGTTTTCTGATCGACCGTGGGTAAAACAGATTTTTATGCTTTTCAAAAAACCTCACGGCATCCATCAAAGACTCTATCGTTTGCTCTTTGAAAAATACTCCGGTAGGTGTTTCTGGCTGGCTGTGTGTTAATCCTGCCAGAAAATTGCTGTGCGGGTATAAGCCACGGACAGTTTCCAAAACGCCGCCTTTTGCAAAGGCAATTACCGGCTTTCCGCATGCCTGCGCCTCCAGAGGAACAATGCCAAAGTCTTCTTCCCCGGGAAATATCAATGCCTTACATCCCCGATAATACCCTTTCAAAGATTCGTTGGATTGCCATCCTATATATCGTACATATTTTTTTACCATTTTTCTGATGCGCCCTTCTTCTTGTCCTCCCCCAATGATAACGAGCGGCAAACCCAATCTTTCAAATGCATCTATCGCAATGTCTATCCTCTTGTAGGGAGCAAAGGCAGAGACAATCAGGTAGTAGTCTCCATCTCTGTAATTTTCCAAAGGCGTGTAAAGCGAGCAATCTACCGGCGGATGAATAACCTTCGCCGATCTTTTATAGTATTTTTTTATCCGATTCGCAACATTCTGTGAATTTGCCACAAAGTAATCAACCCGGCTGCTGGACGCAACATCCCACATCCTCAAATAATGGGCAATAGCAGGCATCAGAAATCTGGCAAAAAATCCTGCGTTCTCACTGCCAAAATAGGTGTAGTAATGGTCCCATACATACCGCATCGGGGTATGACAGTAGCACAGGTGAATCGCCGAAGGAGAGGTCAGCACCCCCTTAGCCACGCAGTGACTGCTAGACAGAACCATATCATAGTCCCTCATATCAAAACCCTCTATGGCTAAAGGGAATAGTGGCAGAAAAGAACGATAGCGACTTTTAGCCAGGGGCACTCTCTGAAGGAACGAGGTATGTATGATTCTATCTTCAATTATCTTTGAAACAGAACCATGGAGATGGATTAATGTAAAAATGTCCGCATGGGGAAAGAGTTCACAGAATACCTCTAAAACCTTCTCTCCACCCCGCATTCCCGTAAGCCAGTCATGAACGATTGCTACCCGCACAGTGTGCTCTCTTAGTGAAGTGTCGTACTACGAAATTGTAATATCCAGTAATACCCAGAATCTACGGAAATGACCGTTCAAAGTCAAGGGGAAAGTCCTGTATAAACACACAGGAAAATGGTGATACGTGTGAATTGGTTTGTGACGAAAAATGATTGAAAATAGAGACAATAGTTAGTTATTTTGTGACACTCTGGTTTTTTGAAAGATTGTAACGACGAAAGGCAAATCCAGCATGTTGGTTTAACTCTGGCAGGGTTACAGAACCTTGTCAGAGTTGTAAAACGGCTGCGAAGTCATGTTTTTTTCAAAAATTGAAGGGAAATATAAACTATATTTTTTTTGAAAAAATTTAAACGATTATTATAATTAAACAGCTCGTGGTTAAATATAGTCACATACTTTTTCAGATTTTCGTTCACAAATGGCCTAATTTTTGGTAAAAGTAGCAAAGCGTCGGTGTTGGGGAAAAGCCTTGGTAGTGCAAGCTCAGTTTTGGGCTTATCTGAGCAGCTTCGACACCGGCGCTCTTTTTATTTCTTACTTTTATGACTATTACAGAAACTGAAAAGATCGACCGTCAGGCTATCGAAAAGATAGTAAATGGGCGACAGAAGATAAAAAGAGAAATTGCAAAGATCATCGTTGGGCAGGATGTGGTAATTGACTCTCTCCTCATTGCCCTCTTCTGCAAAGGACATTGCCTCTTTGTGGGGGTGCCAGGTCTCGCCAAGACGCTTCTTGTGAGTACCCTTGCGGAAGTATTAAATCTGAAATTTAACCGCATCCAGTTCACTCCCGATCTCATGCCCGCCGACATTACCGGAACCGATATCCTGGAACAGGACCATGCCACCGGGAAAAGATTTTTCAAATTTATCAAAGGCCCCATCTTCTCTAACATACTCCTCGCAGATGAAATCAACCGTACGCCTCCAAAAACACAGGCGGCATTGCTCCAGTCAATGCAAGAATATAAAGTTACCGCAAGCGGGACAACGTATAATCTCGACCTTCCTTTCATTGTCTTTGCTACGCAAAATCCCATCGAGCAGGAGGGCACGTATCCTCTGCCGGAGGCGCAACTGGATCGATTCATGTTCCAGATTAACGTCCAATACCCTTCCAAAAAAGAGGAAATCGAAATTGTCAGAGCTACAACATCTGCTTTTAAACCAACGGTAGAAAAGATTTTTAGTCCGGAAGAAATAACGAGTCTCCAGGATCTGGTTACAAGGGTGCCCGTGGCTGATTATGTGCTTGAATATGCCATAAGATTAGTTCGGGCATCGAGACCGTCGGACCCCGACGCACCTGACTTTATAAAAAAATGGATCAGTTGGGGAGCAGGACCTCGCGCATCCCAATACCTCATTCTGGGAGGCAAGGCACGTGCATTACTCGACGGCAGATACGCAGCCACGTGCAATGATGTACGGGCAATTGCCAAACCAATCCTGCAACATCGCATTATCACCAACTTTAACGCCGAGGCTGAAGGGAAAACGTCCCTGCACATCATAGACCAATTACTTGATTCCATAAAAGAACACACATAATATACCTGTACCCGGAAAAAGCCAAATAAGTATCACAACACCCTGAACCGAACGATTCGGAAATATAAAATGAAATTTTCAGATATACTCAAGCTCATTTTATGACAGAAAATCCGTTTGATCCTGTAGCGCTATCAAAGATCGCCAATATGGAATTGCGCGCAAGGCTTGTGGTTGACGGGGTCTTGTCCGGCATTCATAAAAGCCATTACAAAGGTTCCAGCATCGAATTCCTTGAGCATAAAGAATATTCTCCGGGCGATGAGATAAAACACATTGACTGGAAGGCTCTGGCAAAGACCGACAAGTATTACATCAAACAGTTTGAGGAGGAAACGAATCTCAAGTGTTATATATTCCTCGATACGAGCGGGTCTATGGGATACAAATCAACCGGCATCAGTAAATTTGAATATGCCTCCACCCTTGCCGCTTCATTGGCCTATCTGTTACTAAAACAATCCGACCTTGTAGGGCTGATTAGTTTTAGCGAGAAGGCATTGCACTATATCCCTCCACGATCGCGCCTCACTCACCTGCATATCCTGCTCAATGCCCTGAAGGAGATAAAGATCGCGGGGAAATCCAACGCCAGTGCCGTATTCAGCGAATTTCTCGAAAAGATCGGCCGGCGTTCTTTAATTATTATCATCTCTGATTTTTTTGACGACACAGAAAAAATAATCCGTCAGTTAAAATATTTCCAGTTTAAGAAAAACGAGGTCATCTTATTCCATATACTCGATCCCTATGAACTGACGTTTCCCTTTGAAACGATTACTTATTTTGAATCCATGGAAGATGACCGGCGTATCCTGGCAGATACTAAATCCATTAAGGACCGATATCTTTCTGGAATTAACCGCTTCACTGAGCAACTCAGGCAATCTTGCTTTGAAAGTCAAATCGATTACCGGCTTATTGATACCACAACTCCGTTAGATCAGGCATTAATCAATTTTCTGGCAAGGCGGGAAAGTGCCCAGCGTCCGCTCCACAAGATTTGACAGGTATTTTTGTTTTTTAACCCTTAAACTTCGATTTCTTAAAATATGCTTTCCTTTCTTAATCCCCTGCTGTTACTGGGTATTCTGGGCGCAAGCATCCCCATCATCATCCACCTTATAAACAAGAAAAAGGCCGTCGCGCACAAGTTTGCAGCCATTGACTTCATATTGGAAACAGAAAAGCGCATCTCCGTAAAATTCAAACTTCGCCAACTGATCCTCTTGATCCTCAGGGCATCCCTGCTCGCCTTCCTTGCCACTGCCCTCGCCAAGCCGCTAATAAAGACATTCGGAGGCGGAGCCGCAGAAAAAAATATTCCTACCAGCAACGTCATTATTATCGATGATTCATACAGTATGCAGTATGCAGGCCGCTATGAGTCGTTTTTTGCATCCGCTAAGACTGCCGCAAAGAAAATTATTGATACCTTGACAAAAGACGACGATGCTGCGGTAATTACCTGCTCTGGTTCAGCATCACAAGCGCTGCCGGTACTCGATTACGATAAAAATCTTCTTTTAAACCATACAGAACAATTACAACCCGGCTTTACAACCACCCGCATTGCACCTGCGCTGGATGCGGCAATAGAAATTTTAACCGGCGCCAAGGCGCCTGTTAAGAGGATATTTCTGCTTACCGACCTGACCCGAAATGGCTGGGACCAAAATTGGTTCAAGATCGGACATGAAAAGTTACGAGGACATGTATCCAGGGTTCATATTATTGATGTATCGGAAGGTAAAACACTCAAAAATATAGCTATCACCCGGATTGACATCCAGCGTGACGTATTAGAAAGAAATGCAGATGGCCATATCAGGGTAACCGTATCGAATCTTTCGCCTGCACGGGTCAGGGAACTTCTTGCGCAGGTGTTTATTGAAGGGAAAAAAGTAACGCAGGGATTTTTCAATATCGATGCACACTCAACAGAAACGAAGGAATTTTTCTTTCCTGTAGAAAAAGGAAAAGACCTCCAGGGTTGGGTTGAAATTCCCGGAGATAATTTAAGCGTAGACAACAAGCGGTATTTCACGATAAATGCTGCACCTAAATTAGATACCCTGCTGATTGACGGAGACCCCAAAACAAATATCTATGAAAGTGAAACATTCTATCTCGAAAAAGCATTAAACCCCGGGCGTGAACATGCTTCTCCTATCAGGCCCGTGATATGTTCTATCCACGAAGTCAACACCATGACCTTTGCCGATTTCAACATAGTCTTCCTGTGTAACGTTGAAACCCTTCCCTCTGAAAAGATCCGGGAGCTTGAACAGTTTGTAAAAGAAGGCGGAGCGGTCATTTTTTCAATGGGCAATAAAGTTGATGCCGATTACTACAACAACGCATTTAGCAACCTTCTTCCTCATCGACTTCATACAACGAAGACTTTTTCCAGCGATAGCCCGCTATCTGAAGAACAGCCTCTTCATTTGAAAGCCACCGAGCCATTACACCCCGTTTTAAATATCCTCTCGAAAACCCAGATGAATGCCCTGTCTTTGGTCAAGTTTTACCGGATATTTTATGTCGATCCGGCACCCCTGGGGAATTGCAAGACAATACTCTCCTTCTCGGATGACACCCCTGCCCTTATTGAAAGACAAATTGAACGGGGAAAATCGGTGCTTTTTACTTCATCGGTCGATAGAGACTGGACAGATCTGCCGGTAAAACCTTTTTTCCTTCCGCTCATGCAGCAATTGTGCCGGTACGCCTCGGGAAGTATATCAGAAGAAGGAGAAGATGAAATCCTGGTCAACCAGAGCTGGCAGTTCCCCTGCCCATATGATGTAAACGTCATCGAAATAACTAACCCCGAAGGCACAAGAACCGCTTTGCAACCCGTATTTATTAATAACGAAAAGGCTTTTTTATACACCGGCACAACTATACCGGGGATTTATGCGGTCGCCGTGGGCGGGAAGCCACATCCGCAATTCCCTCCAAAATTTTCGGTGAATGTAGATACTGTCGAGTCTAACCTGGATAAGATAGACCAAAAGGAACTCACAGCCCTCATGGGCGGCACGAATCTAACCATAACAACCTCCCGCGTCAATGAAGGGCGCGACGTACTCCTGGGAGAAGCCAGAAAGACCCTCTGGGGCGCCCTCTTATTCCTCGCCCTGTGTATACTTTTTGCCGAGTCATTTATTTCGAGGAAATAGTTTGTCCTTGTCTCATTCTGCATTTGAAATAAATGAGTAGCATGGTCAAGGGAAACCTGACAGCATTATTAAAAAGCTCACACTGAAAATAAAAAATGCCTCCGATTACCACTGATGGAATTCTTGCCAGGACATAACAGGCAGGCAGCACTCTATTTTTCTGCGATAAATACATCAGATATTCTTTACATTAGTGATTTTTATGTTACACTATGGAAGACTTATCCATTTTAAGGAAAAGTTTATCTCGTCGTGTAATATATATTCTTCTGGCGCTTTTGAACAAAAACAACCAACTTTGACGAACTATGCAAGAAGAGATTTTTTACCACGCACAGCCGTATGAGCATATTATAAAGGATATAGAATGAACATACTTTTGATATATCCGGAATTTCCGGATACATTTTGGAGTTTCAAACATGCACTTAAGTTTGTTCTAAAAAAGGCATCATTCCCGCCGCTGGGGCTTCTTACAGTCGCTGCTATGTTACCGACAGAGTGGTCAAAGCGCTTGGTGGATGTCAATGTGACAAGACTCACGGACGAAGCTCTTGCGTGGGCGGATTATGCGTTTATTAGCAGCATGGTTGTGCAAAGATCGTCGGCTCAGCAAATCATCCTGCGCTGCAAGAAAGCCGGTGTCAAAGTGGTTGCCGGGGGGCCCTTATTCACGAGTGAGTATGAAAACTTTGAACATGTCGACCACTTCATACTCAATGAAGCAGAGTTGACCCTGTCGCCTTTTTTAGAAGACCTGAAGAATAATTGCGCCAGGCGCATATACAACACGCCTCATTTTGCAGACATCAGAAAAACCCCGGCACCCCTCTGGGAGCTGGCTAATCTGAAACATTATGCCTCTATGAGTATACAGTACTCCCGTGGTTGTCCATACCACTGCGAGTTCTGCAACGTAACGTCGTTGTTTGGGCGAAATCCACGCACCAAAACCGCTGAGCAAGTTATTGCTGAGTTAGACAGCTTTTATAGTAAGGGGTGGCGTGGTCCCGTATTCTTTGTAGATGATAATCTCATCGGGAACAAAAAAACCATTAAAAACGAATTACTTCCTGCTCTTATCAAGTGGCAGAAAGAACATGTGCCGATACCGTTTAACACCGAAGTTTCCATCAACCTTGCTGATGATGAATCCCTTATGCAAATGATGTCAGAAGCCGGTTTCGATGCGGTTTTTGTAGGGATTGAAACACCGGATTCGGATAGTTTGGCTGAATGTAACAAAAAACAGAACAAAAACCGCAACCTGATCGAAGACGTTCGGCGCATTCAGCGAGCCGGACTGCAGGTGCAGGCAGGTTTTATTGTGGGCTTTGACAATGATACGCCATCCATCTTTCAGCGACAAATTGATTTTATCCAGAAAAGCGGGATTGTGGCAGCGATGATTGGCCTGCTTCAAGCTCCAGCGGGGACAAAGCTCTACGAACGTCTAAAGAAAGAGGGGCGTTTGCTTGGACAAATGTCGGGGGACAATGTAGACGGAACAACAAACATTATACCAACAATGGATATTGATACCTTCCGGGAAGGATATAAAAAGATATTAAGGCACATTTATTCTACCGAAAACTATTATCATCGCATAAAAACCTTATTTCGCGAATATAAAGCGCCAAAGATTAAAGCTCAACTCACGATAAATCATATCCTGGCGCTATTTCAGGCGATCTATCATCTCGGTATCGTTGGCAAAGGACGCCTCCACTTTTGGAAGCTCTTATTATGGACGAGTTTTCATCGTCGTGAATTATTACCACTGTCCATCACACTGGCAATTTACGGATATCATTTCCGCAAAGTCAGCAAATTAAACGTCTCTTAATCCAGGGACATACCAGGAGTGGAATTCCGTAACAAATTCCGAATTTAAATTTATTCATTCAGCAATGCCTCAGCGATGCGCATATCCTCTGGAGTGGTAATTTTGATATTTTCGTCCGTACCTGGCACAATATACACGGGATAACCGGCTTTTTCCACCATTTCTGCATCATCTGTAAACTCCCGATCCACATTCTTCAGTTGATTGAATACTTTCAGGATGAGGTCCCTTTTGAATCCCTGCGGCGTTTGGGCCATCCAGAGATTGTTTCTGGAAACCGTACGCTGGATGCGCAAATGGTTTTCAACCTCCTTAACAGTGGCCTTCATAGGTGCAGCAAGGATTGCGGCGTTGGATTCTTTTACCTTGCTTACAACCGCCTCAATATGCTCTGACCTCACAAGCGGCCTTACAATGTCGTGGATTAGCACGATTTCACTATCAGCCTCCGTCTGACAAAGGCCGTTATAAACACTGTCCTGACGTCTTTTGCCTCCCGCAACAATTTTTTTTACCTTACTGGCGGTCAGAACATCCTGCCATTGTTCCTGAAGGAATTTTATCTCTGCCTCACCCACAACAACGATGATTTCACTTATTGTCTCGATTTGGGAAAAACGGCCAATCGTATGAATGAATATAGGCTTGCCGAGGATGGGCAGGAAGGGTTTTTTGATCGTCCCTCCCATTCGCAATCCAAGCCCTGCCCCAACCAAAACAGCGGATACTTTCATTTTATATCTTTCTCTGTGCTCTTTGTGTCTTTGTGATAAACCATCCTAAACCCTCTCGTAAGGATAGAAAAGTTTTTTGTATTCATCCTGTGCAAAGCGGTCTGTCATCCCTGCGATATAGTCACACACTGCTTGATAAAGACCTGCCACTTCAATCCATTCCTGATACTCGTTGGGAAGTTGTTTGGGATTTTTAATGAATGCGATAAAAAGTTCTTCCAGGAATCGTTTTGCTTTATCTGCCATACGGGCTACCCGGTAGTGCTGATAAACATTTTTAAAGAGAAACTCCTGCAGTTTCTTTTTTTGTTCAGACAACCCCGGTGAAAAAGAGACAATCAGTCCGGCATAATCCCTGACATCCTGAACAGTTTCTATATCTTCGTGTTTAATTTTAGATATGGTATTCTGGATAAGATCGGTTGCCTCGATATTGATCAAGGTTTTTATCGTTTGTGCAATTAATATGTCGTGATCATGGATTACATATTTTTGCCTTACTATTTTCTGCGTTTCCCGCCACAATTCAACCGCTTGCAGGTCATCATCTGTAATTATGCCCGCCTTTAAGCTGTCGTCCAGGTCATGATTATCATAGGCAATGGAATCTGCCTTATCCACGATCTGCGCCTCCAGCAGCGGTTGTTCGTTGGTATTATATTCTGTTGTTACAGATGTATTGTCATAAGGAGACTTGTGCTTTACAATAGATTCCTTCAGTTCCCACGACAGATTCAGACCCGGAAAGTCAGGATATTTTTGCTCAAGAATATCGACCACACGCAACCCGTGAAGGTTGTGTTCAAATCCCCCGTGCCCTTCCATGAGCTTTTTTAGGGCATCTTCTCCCGAATGTCCAAAGGGCGTGTGCCCCAAATCGTGTGCAAGTGCAATTGCCTCCGCAAAGTCTTCGTTGAGATTCAACACACGGGCAATGCTTCGTGCGATTTGTGAAACCTCGATGGTATGGGTCAATCGTGTCCGATAATAATCACCTTCATGATTCACAAAAACCTGGGTCTTGTATTCAAGGCGCCGAAAGGCCGTGGAATGGATAATGCGGTCGCGGTCCCGCTGATAGACACTGCGATACTGATGCTCCTCCTCCGGATATTTCCTGCCCCGGGAATCTTTGCTCTTTATAGCGTAAGAGGCTAGTTCCCGTTCTTCTCTGAACTCAATCTCTTTTCTTGTCAGCATCGGATAACGAAAAATTTTCTAACAATTCAGCAATGAATATAATCACACATACTTTTTGAATTCCCGGTAAAGGTCTTCCAGAGACTGTGGAATGACCTTCACGTCTGAGATAACAGGCATAAAATTTGTATCACCGTTCCAGCGAGGTACGATATGGAGGTGGAAATGACCAACAAGCCCCGCCCCGGCAGATTTCCCTAAATTAATGCCCATGTTAAAACCTTCGGGTTTCATCATAGTTGCAAGAATTTCTTTTATGTCTCTTGTCAGCTTCATAATTTCCAGCATTTCATGATCGGTAAGGTCAGAGATATCTGGCTTATGCTTGTTCGGCACAATCATGAGATGACCGCTATTGTATGGATATTTGTTAAGGATGCAGAAACACTCCTTGCCACGGTAAACTATGAGGTGTTTTTCGTCCTGATTATCCTGAAATGAGTTGCAAAGGAAACAACCATCATTCGTTGGACTTTCTTGAATATATGTGATACGCCAGGGCGCCCAAAGGTTTTTCATCGGTGATAACCCTCTTTTTTGTGAAACATAAAATCTTCGCAAATAAAATTATCTACATCCTGTACAGGTAGGGGCAGTACAACTCCCACAACCACCTGAGTCGCCGTCAGAAAGAGTACCTCCACTTCCCCCTGCAGATATCCCGAATACAGAAAATATCTTTTGTACATTGTCACTTTGACAGGACGGGCAAAACAACTTTTTCCGTTCTGATGCACTCCTGAAATATTCGTCAAATTTTGTGTTGCACTGATTACATTGGAAATCATATATCGGCATAGTGAATACCCCGTAAATACTTTATAATCAATTTATTTTTACAAACGGGCACCCTTGAGAGGGCTGTTTGTCAAATCTCATAACTCTTGCAGTTTTCGCAACAACAATTTCTGCAGATTCCATCGATAGAGAATTCATTTATGCTCCAGATAAAACCGAAGGATATCTTTCCAGGTCACGATTCCCTCGATACCGCCCAGAGGTGAAACAACCGGCAGACAGGATATATTTTTCTCAAGTAATAACTGAGCGGCAGCCTCTATGCTTGTTTCAGGGTTAACGGTGATGGGATTTCGACTCATAATCTGGTGGGCCCTCTTCCATAACGTCTCCAGGTCTCGTTTTGTCTCGCTGGCCGTTTTTAAAAACGGGCTTACTGCCTTGAGAAAATTACGGTCGGATATTACACCAACGAGTTTTCGCCCTTCAACAACCAGGAGATGGTGAAACTTAACATTTTCAAAAATCATACTGATTGTCAGGAGGGTGTCGTCCATCTCTACCGTAACTACCTTGCGGGTCATAATCGAGGCAACCGACAATCGTATTCTCCTCATTTTACACAACTACCGCGAAAAATTCCTACGGTAGGTAAGACAGGGGATTAACAGGCTTATCTTTTACATAGATTTTGAAATTAATCTCTTGTGATTTCCCGTCACCGGGAAGGCCAATATTTGCTATGGGTTGTCCCTGTTCTACATAACTGCCTTCCCCTACAGCAGGATTACAACGGCATTCGTATATGGTGCGGACTCCTCCCTCATGTTTAATCACCGTGACATATATACCATTTCCGCTATCTGAAACTGCCTCTACAACACCCTTTTTAGCAGCAACAATTTTTTGACCCGGTTGCGGCATTATAGAGACACCGGCATTTTTAACGCCATTTCTTATTTCGCCAAACCGAGATGTGATTTGCCCTTTTACCGGCCAAATAAAACCACGGGAAGACACACCACCCGCTACATTGCTGGTTGGTTTAGAACCGGAATGTGATGCAGTCGGGGTGTAAGATTTTCCAGAGACAGGGATGATAAGCTTCTGTCCTACTTCCAAGTCCTTTGTATTCGTGATGTGATTCGCCCTGATAATTGTCTCGGCAGATACGCCGAAGGCTTTTGATATGCGCCACAGGGTATCCCCTTTTTTCACGATATAGATTGTCCGCTCGCCTGGACTAACTGGCTGATACCCCACACTGGGTTTCTGGCCTTCGATGGATTTTATTTCGCTTTCCAGGGGCGCCGGTACCTTTGTCTTTTTGGGTTGTGAGGCACAGCCACCGCCTCCTATGAAAAGCAACAAAAACAGCGTGAGTATCGTAAAGCTAATAGAAAGAAGGTTTTTCATGTGATCTGATAAATCATGCCCAGTTCTAAAGGGGACAAACGGATTAAAATATGGAAATAATGTAAGCAATTCTAACAGTGGTTACGGGCAAATTCAAGTGTTAATCATTGGTTTGCGAATCCGCGGGTTTCCGATTTATCTGATTGGAATATCATGTATCATTGAGTCTAATTTAAATTTTGCAAATAATTTTTACATTGCAAAAACCGGCCTTCCATAATACCCTTACTACACAAAAACCAACAGTCAACTTTACTCTTTGGCGGTTTATGGAGCAAGCCTATGACATCGGATCTGGAAAGGAGCGGGAAACAGCCCAGACCAAACCTTTTTTGTTCATCTCTGGCCTGGTTTTCGGTTGTTTTCTTTCCTCTTTTTGTGCTATATTCTTCATTAAAAAAGGGGAACAGACTTTTAGATGTTTTTTTTCTAAAATACCCCGAAAATACCTTGGAGATGCTATCATTTCCAGCCTAACTCTGCGACAAGGGGATGCGTTGTTTACAGGGCTCAGGTTACAATTCACATGAATCTCTGTTACACAATGTGTGAAAGATTTTCAGAATTTAGAACAACGGAACGAGTAGGGGCGAAGCATTTGCTGGTTTTGGCATGAACCGTATTCATACCAAATTTATCGCAAATGCTTCGCCCCTACAAATGGATACAAGTAAGAAGATGAAATAAAAAAGGCAGGGTATAACGATGAACAGGGCATTATCTAAAGGTTCATGGAAAGTTGCAACAGTAATGGGAATACCAGTACAGGTACATTTTTCGTGGTTTATTATCTTTGGGTTGATAACCTGGTCTTTGTCTACCCATTATTTCCCAAAGGCCGCACCGGACCTTCCCGTAGCCGCTTATTGGATCAAGGGCACGTTGGCGGCTTTATTGCTCTTTGCCTCTGTCACTTTCCACGAGATTTCCCATTCTTATATAGCCAGAAAATACCATATTTCTATCACAAACATTACGCTGTTCATTTTCGGTGGTGTTGCGCAGTTAAAAGAGAATCCGCCACATCCAAAAGCAGAATTCAGGATCGCAATCGCCGGTCCGATTTCGAGTTTTCTCCTATCGATTCTCTTTTTCCTGCTGGCTATAAATATGTTGGGTGCGCCAAAGGCGCTTTTTTCTTACCTTGCACGGATCAATTTTATACTTGGCGCTTTTAATCTCATCCCATGCTTTCCGCTGGACGGCGGGCGGGTGCTCCGGGCAGTGCTATGGAGCCGGACGAAAGATTTTTTGAATGCCACTCAGAAAGCAGCCGGCTTCGGACAAACAATTGCCGTGTTCCTTCTCCTTTTTGGCCTGTTTTTGATTTTTACAGGACAATCCGGTGGACTCTGGCTGTTGCTTTTGGGGTGGCTTCTTTACGTAGCAGCCCAGTCAAGCATTCGACATGCAACTCTCCAGGAAGTACTTTCAGGCATCAAAGTCAAAGAGGTCATGGCAAGGAATATTGTAACCATTAATTCCTCCATCACCATCGATGAGGCTATAGACAAATATTTTCTAAGATTCGGATATGGTTACGGCGGGTTTCCTGTTATGGATGATGGAAAATTTCTTGGCATTGTAACCCTTAAGGAGATCAAAGATATTCCCCGGAAAGATTGGAGCAAAGTGAAGGTGTCCGATGTTTTTGTCCCTCATAACAAAAAATGGGAAATAACCCCTGATTCGGATGTCATGAGGGCGCTTGAAATAATGATTAAAGAAGACAAAGGAAGGATTGTCGTTATGGAAAACGATAAAGTCGTCGGTTTAGTTACAAGAAATGGTATTGCACGGCATGTACAAAGTATAGAGTAAATAATCCGTTAGAGGCAAATCGATTATGCTCTTTCGTAAAGCACTGTTTTTTCACAAGCGCCAAAAAGGAATACCTTAATGCATCGATTGGCTGGGCATGCCCATTGGCCCCGTGAAGTTATCACAAAATTGGTACGTCAGAAAACATTCCCTATGGCGCATTTTTCTTGCCTCATGCGTGGCCGATTAGATGAAAGGAACTGTTATAACTGTTGTGATGATGACTTTGCATCACAACAAACCTCTATTATAATGTGATGAGATCATTCAAAAAATGGAAATAAAACTAAATCGACATCCTGCGGAAAAGCTCACGAAAGAGGACATCCCTTTTCTCTCTGGCTTAATCTCACTCGGTCTTGTTCTGTTCTTAATTATTTCCTGGACTATGCCGCTTATTGATCCTGATGAACCTCGTTATGCCTCTACAGCACGGGATATGGTACTTAACAACAATTGGATTGTACCGTACTTCAATGCTGCGCCGCGCATTAACAAACCGCCGCTTTTTTATTGGGCCATTGCCATATCCTATAAAATTTTTGGGATAAACGAAAACAGTGCGCGCCTACCCTCTGCACTGGCAGCCATAGGCACGGTATTGATTACCTATCTGTGGGGAAAAAGGCTTGCAGGCCGTAAAAATGGATTTTGGGCTGGCATGATATTAACGGGCAGTCCACTATTCTTTTTCATTTCCCGACTTTGTATTACTGATATGCTGCTGACTTTTTTTGTCAGTGCCAGCCTGTACCTTTTCTTTGTCGAATATACGGAAACAGACAAAAACAACCGAAGAAGGTTATTCCTTTACTTTCTCCTGAGCATGGTCTTTCTGGTAAAAGGTCCGGTAGGGATCTTGTTAATCCTCCTGATTACCCTGTGCTTCCTCTTGTGGAGACGCGATTTTCAATATATCAAGAGGCTCTGGTATCTGCCGGGGTTCCTGCTGTTCTTTGGTATTATTGGTGCGTGGGGGATTCCTTTCTGGTTATCCCTGGGATCAAAACAAATCTTTGCATTACTTTCGCAAGAGATGTCAGGCCGATTTGTCGGCGGCTATGCACATCCAGCGCCTTTCTACTATTATTTACCGGTATTTATGATGGGATTTTTCCCTTGGTCGGTGTTAATATTTATTGCGTTTATACATGCTTTTAAACAAGGGAAAAGTATGCCGGAAGAAGAAAAAAAGCAGGTGTATTTCTTTTGCACATGGTTCATACTTACCTTAACCTTTTTTTCCCTCTCTCATTCGAAACTGATGACCTATATCCTCCCCATTTCCCCTGCCGTTGCATTATTAACCAATTCAATTTCCCGGTGGGAATGGGAAGGCAAATTAGGGAAAAATTATTTGTGGATATTGGGAGTTGTGTTATTTGTCTTTGTAACGATCCCCATTATACTCATCTTTACCATGTCAAAATGGACAACAGCCATGAGCGGTTTACCCGCAATCCATATTGCCATCCTGATTATTATTCTCTCAGCCGGGTCATTGCTAGCGCTCTATACCTTCGCCAGGAGAAGGCGTTTTACCCCATTAAAAAAGGTCTTTTGTTTCACCAATTGTTTATTTCTTGGAATCGCTATGATCTATGCATCAAAATACATAGGAAACTCTCGGTCCACGAAGGATATTGTGAAAAAATGCCTTTCAGACAAAGAGGATTATGTGCTTTTCAGTTATGCCAGAACTGCGCCAAGTCTTGTCTTTTATAGCGGCAAAAATGTACTGGAAATAGAGGCAGACACCAGCTTTAACAAGATTGGTTCAGACAAAGAAAAATCTATCTATGTCGTGATGAGTTTAAACAATTATCAGAAAAAACAGGATTGGATTCATAAAAAAAATTTACATGCCGTATGCCAGAACAACGTACACGTTGTATTGGAAAAACACTGAATTGAAAACGTCATGGATAAACAATTGCTACGGATCTTTATTCTGGTCTTCATAATCCAATCGATCATTTTACCACCACAAAATGTATTACCTCAATCCTTAGAGGATACAGCCTACACGACTCCAAATAACAATAAAAATCATGCCGGCGATATTTACAAAATCTATCAAGACGTTTTTGAACAATTTGCGGATAATGCCGAACGACTCTACCAGCAATACGGCGTTTTTGCCCTCGAATTTCTGAAAGAGTATAAGATTGACGGTCTTGTACTCCTGGAAAAACATGGCGGGGAAATGGCGAATCTGTATCCACTCCTGGATTATCAGGACATATTTCACCTCTACCATAACCCTGATAATAATATGGATAATCTCAATATATTCTCATCAAAAACCCTTGCAGAATTTTACAAAACCTTTGGAGATGAAGGGCTTAAATATATCGCTAACAATCCGGAAAATTTCTTTCTTATAACCAGAGATAAAGATAAGGGCATTGAGTTAATCAACCTCGCCAATGAAAAAGGCGATATTGTCTTCCCTCTTGCGAGAAAACACGGTGTTAATTTCGCAAGTCTTTATGACAAAGACGTATTGAACATCATCATGAAATTCCAGGAGGACGGACTCCTGGCCATAAAAGAATACGGGGAAAAGGCAAAGATCTTGTTCAATCTTTTCATAGATGACGATACCTTTTACTACGTGATTAAGACGTACGGACATAAACAGACCATTCCCGTCATTTCTCTTTTCTACGATAACAAAGATTTTAATAGCCAAATTTATACCTACGTGACGACATCCAGCGCCTACGAATGGATATCATCATGGTGGTATGGCACAAACACGCCCACAACAAATACTCAAAGCGATACAGCGGTACAACGTGAAAATGCCAGGCGGGCTATCAATCTTATCTTCGAATTGGGAAATGATTTTCTGGATAGATTTGAAATCCTTGACATCAATAACGTCAGGGAGGAAGCCATTACCACAATTACGAATAAATTAAGGAACTTCTTTATTTCCGATATCGAGAAAGTGAGCCGGAAAAGGATTCGACAGGAAGAGATTACCTTCCAGGATAAGTTATTTGCAGGGCTGGATATCCTGGGGATTGTTCCCATCGGAAGCTGTGTATCAAAGGGGGTTAAGCTTGCAGCAAAAGGGGCGCGGTTTGCCAGTACCGTGAAGGGTTTTAAAGGTCTCGTCCATCTGACGGAAGACCTCGTAGCAACGTATGGTGACGACATCATTCCGTTTGTGGCAAAATACGGGGATGACGGCATCAGGGCCATAAGGGCAACTGACGGAAAAATCCTCAAGCTCTCCCAACAATACGGTGATGACGTTGTTCGATACGTCTCAAAATACGGCGCAGATGCCGGGAATGTAATTGAAAAATACGGCGATGATGTTCTCTCCCTGGCGCATCAGTACGGTGATGACGTTATTAAATATACCGCGCTTTACGGCGAAGACGGTCTCAGGGTGATTCAAAAGCATGGTAAGGACATTGTACTTTTGAGTTCTGTTTATGGCGACGATGTCATCAGGATATCCATCCTTCACGGGGACGATGTTATTTCGTACGTATCCAGATATGGTTCAACCGGTGTTAAGGTCATTGAGAAATACGGGGATGATGTCATTTTATTGGCAGGGAAGCACGGAGACGAAGTCATTAAGTATGTCGGTATGTATGGAGACGATGGTCTCAAACTGGCCAGGAAAGGGAAGGCGGGTCTATTCGTCATGCGCTTTATGCCGCCAAAGGTATTTGCAAAATGTGCGAAGTTTGTCAAATACGGACTGGTTGCCTCTATTCTGCTTACCCTTATCACCCACCCCATCGCATTCCTAACTGCGCTTGTGAAAGCTATCGCCTGGCTATTTGGTATCAGCCCAGTAATTATAACCATCATACTGGGTCTTGCAGCGACCTTCTTTCTTATAGAGTGTTTAAGAAAATTTAAAGGCTTTTTCAGGCCGTTTTTGGTATGTTTTAGGCTGCTGAAAAGATTGGTATAATTTTTGATAAACTAAAAAAGGTAAAAATGACGAAAGAAACTATACCTTTTGATCATCTCAAACCAAACATAACTGTTCATGGCCCTATCTTGCCAGAACCCGTTCAGGTAATCGCAACCGTTCCCTTGGGAAATTCTATCAAACTCATCGGTAAAGGTCTAAAGACAAATCAAGTCCATGAAATCATCTTAGATACAAATCAATTATCAAAACTTGTCATATCTCCGGAGAAGGAGCCATTTGATGGAGATCCTGTAAAGTTCAAGCTCGGTATTGAAGCTATGCGTCTATCCCTGGCTTACGAATACGATCCATTCTTTTCACTCTCTGTCGCACGAGTTGATCCATTGCCCCACCAACTTGAAGCCGTCTATGATTACTTCATGGCATTACCGAGAATACGATTTCTTCTGGCTGACGACCCGGGCGCTGGAAAAACCATCATGGCGGGACTCCTTTTGAAGGAATTAAAAATCAGAGGACTTATTAAACGCACTTTGATAGTTGTTCCTGCAAATCTGTGTTTTCAGTGGCAAAGGGAATTGAAAGATAAGTTTCGCGAAAGCTTTGAAATTATCAGAAGCGATGTTTTAAGGGCTAATTATGGGTCAAATCCCTGGCAGGAGAAAAACCAGGTTATCACCTCTATCTCGTGGGTTTCCCGTATTGAGGATGCAAATGACAGCCTCCTTCGCAGCCATTGGGACCTTATCATTGTTGATGAGGCACATAAAATGAGCGCTTACAGCAGCGACAGGACAACCCTTGCTTACGACCTCGGTGAAGAACTTTCCAAGAGGACTGACCACTATTTATTAATGACAGCTACTCCTCATAAAGGTGATCCAAAAAATTTCTGCCTCTTTCTCGAACTCCTTGATAAAGACGTGTATGGTGATGTGAAAAGCCTTGAAGAGGCAATGAGGCGTAATAGCGCACCATTTTATTTACGCAGAACAAAAGAAGCATTGGTTACTTTCCCAGATACTGACACGGGTAAGGTCAAAAAGATATTCACGAATCGTGAGGTTTATACAGCAGACTTTAATATAGATGATGAAGAGTGGGATTTCTATGATGCCCTGACACGGTATGTTGAAGACCAGTCAATTAAGGCGGCAGAAGACGATTCAGCACAAGGACGTGCGCTTGGCTTTACTATGGCAATGCTTCAAAGGCGTTTTGCTTCAAGTATGTATGCAGTCAGACGCAGCCTAGAACGCATGCGAGACAGAAGGCAAAGGATTTTGGATGATCCGGAGGCATACAAAAAATCACAAGTCGAAAAAAGGATACCGGAAGACTTTGAAGACCTTCCGGAAGATGAACAGCAAGAGATAATCAAACAATTGGAAGATGTTATAGCAGACGTAGACCCAACGGCCTTAAAAGAAGAAGTCCTCCAGCTTTCCAAACTCATAGATCAGGCAAGGAACCTTGAAAAAGGCGAAGTTGAGTCCAAACTGACAAAACTCAGGGAAATACTCACAGAACATCATATTTTTGATAATCCAAAAATGAAACTGCTCATATTTACAGAGCATAAAGACACCCTCGATTACCTTGCCGGTGATGGCAAAGATGGTCGGCCATTGGGGAAACTCCATGAATGGAAACTCAAGGTTGCCCAGATTCATGGAAGCATGAAGATTGGAGACAGGGATACACCGGGAAGTCGTTTATATGCAGAAAGGGAGTTCAAAGAAGACGCCCAGGTGCTTGTGGCAACAGAGGCGGCGGGCGAAGGTATTAACCTCCAATTTTGCTGGTTTATGATCAACTATGATATTCCGTGGAATCCCATGCGTCTCGAACAGCGTATGGGGCGAATACATCGGTATGGTCAGGAGCATGATTGTATTATTTTTAATTTCGCAGCAGTAAATACGCGGGAAGGCAGGGTACTCCAGAAACTGCTGGAAAGACTGAGAGAAATACGTCGGGAATTGGGGACAGATCAGGTTTTTGACGTGGTTGGAGAGGTGTTGCCCTCAAATCTTCTTGAAAAACTGTTCCGTGACCTTTATGCCCACAAGATTAATGTCCCTGATATAGAGGCAAGGATCGTGCAGGATGTGGAACCAGAGAGGTTTAAAAAAATTACTCATTCAACCCTTGAAGGGCTGGCGAAACGGGAATTAAACCTGAGATCGCTTATCGGCAAGTCATCAGAGGCAAAAGAGCGCAGATTAGTTCCGGAGATTGTTGAAGACTTTTTTATAAAGGCAGGGCCTATTACGGGTATTTATCCGAAAGAGGCTAAAAAAGATAGTCATATCTATCGTATTGGAAAGATTCCCAAGGCGCTCCTCGCTATTGGAGAAAAAATTGAACCGCAATTTGGGAAACTCGGCAGTGAATATAAGCAGATCATATTTGATAAAGAGATCCTGAAAACAGACGCAACCTTAGAATGGATTACGCCGGGGCATCCTCTCTTTGAAGCAGTGCGGGAAGATGTTTTCGATAGGGTGAGGGATGACCTTCAAAAGGGCTCTGTATTCTATGATTTGCATCGAAAAGAGCCATACAGAGTTGATGTCTTTTGCGCATCCATCAAAGACGGAAAAGGCAACACCATCCACCGCAAACTCTTGGCAATAGAAGTAGAAACATCCGGCAATCTCCATGTCCGTCAACCAACATTATTCCTCGATTTAACTATTGCACCAATTGGTACAAAGACACCCGATACTGTTCAATTGCCCTCCAGGGAAGGTGTTGAACTCGCACTCGTTGAAAAGGCGTTAAAACCTTTACTGGAAGAAGTAAAAAAACAAAGAGAAAAAGAGATAGAAACCATTGTAACGCATGTGGAGTTATCCTTAAATGAATTGATCCATCGGCAAAACATGCATCTTGCTGAATTATCTGACAAAAGGGACAACTGCGGTGACACAACCCCACAAATTGCCAGCGCTATCAAGCAGGCTGAAGACAGGCTGGACGAGCTTAACCACCGACTCGAAAACCGCATGGAGGAACTTCATAAGGAGAGTCTTTGTGTCATAGGCAATATTGACCATATTGGCATGGCCTGGGTGTTGCCTCATCCAGAAAGGACATCGCCGGAATTTGCGCCCATGGTAAGGGATGATGAGATTGAGAAAGTAGCCATGCAAGAGGCAATCAAATACGAAGCATCTCGCGGGTGGGTTATTGAGGATGTATCAAGCCAGGACCGTGGTTTTGACCTTATATCACGCAAGCCGCATCCTTTTGATGAGAAGACATTCACTGAGGTAAGATTTATTGAGGTAAAGGGCAGGTCTGCCATTGGCGATGTGATCTTAACTGCCAATGAATACAAGACTGCCGAAAGGTTAAAGAATGACTTCTGGCTCTATGTAGTTTATAATTGTGCTTCTAAGCCAGAGATTCATACTGTTCAGAACCCCATAACACTTAATTGGAAGCCCGTAGTAAAGATTGAACATTTTCAGGTGAAATCAGAGGTCATTCTGAATAAAAACTAATAACTTGCCTGTATGCAAGCAGGTAACTGAAAATGAATCTTCGTAACCTTCGAAATTACAACTTCTTTTGACTAAATTCTATTTATTAGCCCTTAAAGGCTAATAAATGGGAAATACGATGCAAGTATTTGTTAACTAAAAAGATAAACGTGGAAGATAGTAAATTAGAAAATATACTTATCCCTTATAATCCATGGCGGATTGACCTAAAGGGAATATGGTGTGAAGACATTCCTAAATATCAGCGTGAAATTGTAGAAAAAGTGCTATCTGATTTTGATGAGTTACCTCAGATCATCTATAACAGGCCCTCGTCGCGTAGGAAAAATAACTTCCCTTCATCAAATAATTTGCCATCTGCTCGACGTAAAAAATATTGCGCCGGAAAGAATTCTTTATTTTCCTTCTGATGATCCGGAAATCATTGCAACATAACAGAAAAGAATAGGTTTTTATTATAATGATAACTTATCCCAAGCGCCTCATAGAAGTTGATCTGCCGATTAAGAAAATCTCTGAACATGCGCGGAGGGAGAAGTCGATCCGGCATGGACACATTTCAACCCTCCATATCTGGTGGGCAAGACGTCCGCTGGCGGCGTGCCGTGCGGTAATCTGTGCGGCGCTCTGGCCAGATCCGGGAGACCCGAATTGCCCCGAAAGATTTAAGATAGATGCTGCACGATTAATGAAGTCATTTCGGGACAAGAGAGGTGGCATGCCACGAAATTGGGATGATGGACTTGAACTCAGACAGGCGCTCCTTGATTTTATTGCAGACTTTGCGAACTGGGATAACTCAACGGTTAAGGATTATCTTGAGATCAGCAGGGCATTAACGCAGGCTGCTCATGAGTCTTTAGGTGGCGAGCCCGGGACGAGACCGCTAGTGGTTGACCCCTTTGCGGGCGGCGGCTCGATACCCCTTGAGGCATTAAGGGTTGGGGCAGATGCCTTTGCATCCGACCTGAATCCCGTTGCCGTGCTCCTGAACAAGGTTGTCCTCGAATACATCCCAAAATACGGTCAAAGGCTGGCGGACGAAGTCCGTAAATGGGGAGAGTGGATAAAGAAAGAAGCTGAAAAGGAACTCTCCGGGTTTTATCCAAAAGACCCAGACGGCGCTACACCAATTGCCTATCTATGGGCAAGGACGATAAAGTGCGAGGGACCAGGATGCGGCGCCGAGGTCCCTTTGATGCGCTCTTTGTGGCTCGCAAAAAAAGACAATCGCTCTGTTGCCTTGCAAATACTACCAGACCATAAAAATAAACGTGTGGATTTTAAGATACTCGTGAATGCACAAGCAAAAGATGTAGCGGAAGGTACCGTGCGCCGTGGTTCTGCCACGTGTCCAGTGTGCGGCTATACAACACCTGTAAGTTCAATTAGGCAACAATTAAAGATGCGTCGGGGCGGTACGGATGATGCAATGCTTGTGGTTATCAGGCGTGATGATCCCGGAACTGGAGAACGTTCTTACCGACAACCTCTCAGAAGTGATTTCGAATCACTAAAAAAGATTGAGAAGGAAATAGAAAGAAGGAATAGAGAACAAAATGGTACCCTATCGTTTGTACCAGACGAACCTTTACCAGTACAAGGAGCATTGGGCTTTCGTGTTCAGCTTTATGGTATTGAAAAATGGAGTGATCTTTTTTCACCTAGGCAGAAGTTAACATTAATTGCGCTAGCACAACTTGTGCAAAAAGCGGGTGAACAACTTGCTTCTGAATATGAAAAGGAATTTGCAACAGCAGTGCAATTATGCCTTTCTTTATCTTTAGATAGACTTGCTGATTTTAATTCATCGCTATGTGTATTAAATGTTGCTGGTGGGCGTGGGGTTGTTCATACCTTTGGAAGGCAGGCATTGCCGATGGTGTGGGATTTTATGGAGACTAATCCATTTAATGAAGTAGGGGCAAATTGGATTGCGGGAATTGATGCCTTTGAGGCGACAATCAGAACAGAATTAAGCTTAAAAAATACCGGCCATGTAGATTGTTTTTCAGCAATAAAGTCTGTTCTTCCTGATAATCTTGCACAATGTTTTTTTACAGATCCTCCCTATTACGATGCAGTTCCTTATGCAGATTTGTCCGACTTTTTTATTGTTTGGCTTAAACGTACCGTGGGAAACAAATTTACTGAATTGTTTAAAGGCAAACTTTCCCCAAAGGATGACGAATGTATAGTAGATGAAGTTAAAGGCAAAGATAAAACGTATTTTGAAACAACTATGGGAAAAGCTATGGCAGAAGGACGGCGCGTGCTATCTCCAAATGGTATTGGTATCGTTGTCTTTGCACATAAAACTACAACTGGTTGGGAAGCGATTCTTCAGGCAATGATTAATGCTGGATGGGTAGTAAGTGCCTCTTGGCCTATTGATACGGAAAGGCCAGGTCGTCTAAGGGCGCAGGAATCGGCTGCTCTTGCTTCTTCAATTCATCTTGTCTGTCATCCACGTGAGATTGCAAATGACGATTCAATTGGCGATTGGCGTGATGTGCTTGCAGAATTGCCTAAGCGAATTCACGAGTGGATGCCACGACTTGCGAAAGAAGGTATTGTGGGCGCCGATGCCATATTTGCCTGTCTCGGTCCCGCATTGGAAATCTTTTCACGATATTCAAAGGTAGAAAAGGCATCAGGCGAGGTCGTTGCCCTCAAAGAATACCTTGAACATGTCTGGGTAGCCGTTGCAAAAGAAGCGCTGAATATGATATTTGAAGGGGCTGATACCGCTGGCTTTGAGGAAGATGCCCGTTTGACGGCCATGTGGTTGTGGACGTTATCAACTGGTGTGACCAATGGAAATGATAATGATAAACAAGTAAAATTGGACATCAATGGAAAAGATGCAGAAGAAGCTGATGAAGATGCTGAGGAAGGCAAGAATACAGGAAAAATAAAATTATCCGGTTACGTGCTTGAATATGATGCTGCAAGGAAGATTGCACAAGGGCTTGGCGCTCATCTGGAGAAACTCCAAACCCTTGTCGAAATAAAGGGCGATAAGGCAAGGCTCATTCCCGTGGATGAAAGGACAAAGGCGCTCTTCGGCAAGGCTGATACTGATGCAAAAATAAAGAAAAGCAAGAGGAATTCCCCTCAAAAACAATTTGATTTTATGAAGGAATGTGAGGAGATAGAGAGATCAGGCATGCTGGATGAGAGGCATGTCACTCAATTAGGCAATACCGCCCTTGACAGGCTGCATCAGGCCATGATACTCTTTGCGGCAGGGAGAGGCGAGGCATTGAAGCGATTCCTTGTTGAAGATGGCGTTGGCCGTGACGAACGGTTCTGGCGTCTCGCCCAGGCATTTTCGGCGCTCTATCCCAAAAATTCAGATGAAAAACGGTGGGTAGATGGGGTGTTGGGAAGAAAGAAAGGATTGGGATTTTAGTATTAACCCTGTCAGGGTTTAAAACCCTGACAGGGTTGACTCACGAATATGGTATTTCGACTTTCTTTTCAGGCTTGTTCGGGTCAGGTTAAATTTTAGGCAATTATTCAGCAAAAATGTAATGAATAATACATTGATTAGCCCTAAAAGGGCAGAAGGAATTTACTTGCAAAAGAAGGGATTAGGATTCTCATGGCCTCATGGATTTGTTATATTATGACGAAATGAGAGGAATTAATGCAATTTGCTTGGGATCCAGCAAAGGAAAAGGCAAATATAAGAAGACATGAAGTAACATTCTCAGAGGCTTGTTACGTATTTGCGGATAAATATCAACTGTCACTTTTTGACGTTGAGCACTCAAAAGGTGAGGATAGATGGATAACAACCGGACAGACTCCAAATCACCGTGTTCTGGTAGTAGTTCATACGTTTAGAAAGTTAGAAGATAAAGAGTTTGTAAGGATTATTTCTGCAAGAAAGGCTACCAAAAATGAGATTAAACAATATGTTGAGAGGACTGGCAAATAATGAAAAAAGAATATGATTTTTCAAAGGCAGAACAGGGTAAATTTTATAGACCTATGGAGAAATTGGATATACCAATATATTTAGATAAAAAAATTAAAGAATTCTTCAGGAAAAAAGCATTGGACAAAAATATGGAGCTTGATAAAGTAATTAATACTATTTTGAGCAAAGAAATGGAAATATTGAAAGAAATAGGCAGCTAGAATAAAACAAGGAACTTGCCCGTGGGTAAGCTGTGGGTTTGTAATACATCCGTCGTGGGTTCAGCTTTGTAAACTTGCTCGCATAGGAATTTTCATTTTATTTAAGCAGGTTTTAGGGTGGCACGGACAAACTTTCAGACTAGGTCAAATGGGCAATTTTACCCTATTCCAATAGAACAACTTGAGGTAAAAAAAAGCGATATCAATATCATTAAAAGGACTTTTAAAGTTAAAGACAACGCAGAGGCTATAAAAATTGCACTCGATTCCTTCGCGGGTAATTTAGAGATTAAACGCTTTTTCGAAAAAAACAAAGGATTGAAGATTAAAAAGGTATATGACTAAAAAAGTACTCGATACAAATGTTTATATAGACCTTTTTTTACAAATGCTGATAATGAATGATTGTTTAATTGCTTCTTCAGCCAGAACAATTGGGGCAGTTGTCTATACGCAAAACAAAAAGGACTTTCAATCAATAAAAGATGTGTTTGATTTCAAGGTCGAATTTATTTGAAAGTAAGCTATGTCACTAAAACCCTGGTATAAAGCCGTTACTCCAAGAGAAGACCTGCGGGAAGGCCGTCCCCTGGATGCCTCAGAATTTGCCGTCCACCTTGACCAGATACGGGATGGAAGGGCGCCGGTAGACTACCAGAACCCCGAAAGGTTTTTTGAGAGGACTTATTTGACAAAAAACCTTTGTGCCATTGCTGCGGAGGTGATGAGGAGATTATCGGGGATAAAATTGGAGACATCTGCGATCTTTAATATGGCCACCCAGTTTGGCGGTGGGAAGACGCACGCCCTTGCCCTTCTTTACCACCTTGCAAAAGGTGGAAAGACAGCAAGCACATGGCATGGCGCCAGGACAATACTGGACAAGGCTGGTATTGCTTCCGTTCCGGCAGCCAGAACGGCTGTATTTGTTGGTGTGGAGTTTGACTCTTTGACCGGCAGGGGCGGTACAGATGGCACGCCTTTAAGAAAGACGCCGTGGGGTGAAATCGCATATCAGATTGGAGGAGATGCAGCGTTTTCGGTTGTTTCTGAACACGAAAAGACTATGACGGCGCCTTCCAGCGAGGTGATACGAAAATTCCTGCCCAAAAATGAATCTGTCCTTATCCTGATGGATGAGCTGATGAATTATGTAAGCCGCAATAGAAAAAGCGGCTTATCAGGTCAGTTCTATAACTTTCTCCAGAGTCTTTCTGAAGAGGTACGCGCTCATGACAATGTCGTACTTGCGGTATCAATACCTGCCTCTGAGCTAGAGATGAATGCAGAAGACCAGTCTGACTACTCAAGGTTTAAAAAACTCCTTGATCGTCTTGGAAAGGCTGTAATCATATCGTCTGAGGCAGAGACGTCCGAAATAATAAGGCGAAGGCTCTTTGAATGGCATGGGTTGCCTGATGAGGCAAAAAAAGTAGCGGGCGAATATGCCGATTGGGTAATTGAATATAAACAGCAATTGCCAAACTGGTTTCCCATAGATAAAGCACGGGAGGTTTTTTGGTCAACATATCCATTCCATCCCATGGTGTTATCTGTCTTCGAGCGTAAATGGCAGTCATTGCCGCGATTTCAACAGACCCGTGGCATACTCAGGCTCCTCGCCTTGTGGGTGTCAAAGGCGTATCAGGATGGGTTTAAAGGCGCACATAAAGACCCTCTCATTAACCTTGGAACGGCGCCGCTTGATGACCCGATGTTCCGGGCATCGGTCTTTGAGCAGATCGGAAGTGACAAGCTTGAAGGGGCTGTAACCACCGATATTTCAGGCAAACCGGATGCACATGCGGTAAGGCTTGATAAAGAGGCTGTTGATACGATAAGAAAAGCCCGACTGCATCAGAAGATAGCAACGACGATATTTTTTGAATCAAACGGTGGTCAGGTAAAAGCCGAAGCAACGTTACCGGAAATCAGACTGGCTGTTGCAGAGCCCGGGCTTGATATAGGGAATGTGGAAACGGCGCTTGATGCACTATCAGAATCCTGCTATTTTCTTACCGTTGAAAAGACAAAGTACCGGTTCAGCCTGCTCCCCAATCTGAACAAACTCCTTGCAGACCGCAGGGCAACGATTCAGCAGCCAAAAATTGAGGAAAGGGTCAAAACAGAAACACAGAGGGCATTTGCTTTGCCGTCCTCGAATATCCCTCTAATTGAGAGGGTCTATTTTCCTGAAAGAAGTAACCAAATTCCGGACAGGGCAATACTGACTTTTGTCGTTCTATCGCCTGATCAATCTATGCAGGATGAAAAGAGAACGAAGCAATTCATAGATTACATGACACGGGAGTATGGCACATCGGCAAGGACGTTTAAAAGCGCCCTGATATGGTGCGTTCCAGACAATCCGGCAATTCTTTTCGAAGAAGCCAGAAAACTGCTTGCTTGGGAAGATATCGAAGAAGAACTCGATGAATTGCATCTCGATGAGACGCAAAAACATCAGCTATCTATAAATCTGAAAAAGGCAGAACGGGATTTAAAAGAATCCGTATGGCGTACGTACAATAAGATTATACTCCTGGGGAAAAATAACGACTGGCAGGATATAGACCTCGGCCTTACACATTCAAGCGCTGCCGAATCTCTCATGGCATTTATTCTCAACAGATTGAGACAGGATGGTCATGTTGAAGAAGGAATCAGCCCAAACTTCCTTGTGCGTAACTGGCCTCCGGCTTTTAAGGAATGGAGTACCCAATCGGTAAAAAATGCGTTTTTTGCATCTCCTCAGTTTCCACGCCTTTTGAACCCTGACGTTGTCAAAGACACGATAGCTCGCGGTGTGACAAATGGAATTATTGGATATGTAGGAAAGACTTCTGGCGGCCATTATAAAACGTTTCATTACGATGAAAGTCTCATGCCAACGGACATAGAAGTATCAGATGATATGTTCATTATTACAGAGAAAGAAGCAAAAAAACATATCGAACCACCAAAACTTACTAGGCTTGAAATATCTCCTCCTAACGTTCGTATAGAACCTGGAAAGAGCTATGGTTTTTCTGTGAAAGGATTCGATCAACACAATAGACCCATCGATGCAGATAATGTTGTTTGGAAGGTAAATGGTGGGATAATTGATGAAAAGGGGATTTTCATTGGAGAGATAGAGGGTAGTTATCAGGTTTCTGCATCGGCTGGTAATGTCGCGTCTTTTACTGAAATTACGGTTTCCAAAGAAATAACGGAGACCCCTCATCCGAAGAAAGAAATACCAAAGGATACCTTTAGTAAAATATCATGGCAGGGAAAAATTCAACCGCAAAAATGGATGAATTTCTACACCAAGGTGCTCTCAAAATACGCCACCGGCGATGGATTGGAAATTACTTTAAAAGTTGATATCTCCCCTTCTAACGGCATTCCGAAACAAAAGATTGATGAGACGAAAAGTGCTTTAAGAGAATTGGGATTGGATGATAAACTGGAAACAGAATAACTTTGCCATGCTCCAAGACATAAACAGTTAAACGGTGCTTACATTAGACTAAAACAAACTTATCCTATGTCCAACCACATAGCAAATATCTTTCATAAAATCCTGGTGGGCTTTGCCATCCCTTGTAAACCAATTCGTTTCAGATGGATTGATTTTTTGCTTGTTTTAGGCATGGCAGGACTCTTCTACGGCTTACTTTCCGTCAAGAAAGAGTGGACAGGGGTTTGGTATCCGTTAACCGAAGTTGACCTTAACCCCTGGGCATTACCAAAATATACCTTCTTTTCCATGGTGCGCGGTCTCCTGGCTTACATACTATCCCTGGCGTTTACCTTTGTTTACGGCTACTGGGCAGCCAAAGACAAGATTGCAGACATGGTATTGTTACCTCTCCTGGATATCCTTCAAAGTATCCCTGTTTTAGGATTCATGCCAGGATTGGTGTTAGCGTTTGTAAATTTATTTCATCGCTCCAATATCGGCCTGGAACTTGCCGCAATTATTATGATTTTTACCGGACAGGCGTGGAATATGACGTTTAGTTTTTACCACTCTCTCCGTGCCGTACCTGCTGACATGCGCCAGGCGGCAAGCACGTTCCGGTTTTCCTGGTGGCAGACGCTGCGATGGATTGAAGTCCCCTATGCGGCGATCGGACTTATATGGAACAGTATGATGTCCATGGCTGGCGGTTGGTTCTTTTTGATGATCTGCGAGTCCTTTGTTTTGGGACACGATGATTTCCGGCTACCTGGTGTGGGTTCATATATGAGCGTGGCAGTCGACCAGGGCAACGTTCCCGCCATGATTTATGCCATTACCGCTATGATCATTATGATTGTATTTTTGGACCTGTTTTTATGGAGGCCGATAGTTGCCTGGTCGCAAAAATTTAAAGTAGAAGATACAAGCGCCCACTCTGTGACATCCTCCTTTTTCTTAAATTGGTTAAAAAAGGCAGGCCTATTGCAAGGTATCGGAAACATTTCCGGGCATTTCATAGATCTTTGTTCCGACTATCTTTCCTCAAGAAAGAAAGATCGCGTGGAAGTCCCCGGAAGGACAAATTTCACTTTCCGGGTGTTTATATTGATATTCTATGCCTTATTTATTGGCATCTTTGGGTTTGGATGCTGGAAGCTCTTTTTCATGTTGCAAACAGTGCCTTTATCGCATTGGTATCAAATCTTGTGGTGCGGTTGTCTCACCTTGTTCAGAGTGCTTTCCGCTGTCGCGATTGGTACACTCTGGACATTACCCGCCGGATTGGCCATTGGACTTTCTCCAAAACTCTCTCGCACATTTCAGCCGGTAATTCAGATTGTTGCCTCGTTTCCGGCGCCCATGCTGTTTACACCCGTTCTTGTTATTTTACAAATTATCGGTATGAAACTCAACTATGGGAGCGTTATTCTCATGTTACTGGGAACGCAGTGGTATATTCTCTTTAATGTGATTGCGGGAGCCATGTCCATACCTGCAGATTTGAAAGAAGCGTCAAGGCTTTATAAAATGAACCTTTGGCAGAGGTTAAAAAATCTCTATATTCCGGCGGTTTTCCCTTCTTTAATAACGGGTTGGGTTACGGCTGCCGGCGGGGCATGGAACGCCAGCATTGTTGCAGAATATGTGGTATTTAGAGAGCACACGTTCACTGCCCGTGGACTTGGCGCAATGATCAGTCAGGCCGCAGAGAAAGCTGATTTTGCCCTATTAACCGGCGCCGTATTAACCATGTCGGTATTTGTAGTGATCTTCAATCGTGTTGTGTGGCGAAACCTTAACAAGATAGCGCAAAGAAAATATACCCTTTCATAAAAGGAGTTTTTAGACTATGCTCCAGCTCCAAAAGAACAGTACACCCGAATTGAGTACGAAAATCAATTCAACGCTCTGTAAACTAAAAGATATTAATCACAGCTTTGTTATCCCCAATGGCAACCCTGTTATAATATTAAAAGACGTCAACCTGTCCGTTTTCAGTGAGGAGATAGTCGCATTGTTGGGACCTTCTGGTTGTGGGAAATCTACACTCCTGAGAATACTGGCAGGGTTAATACATCCCACAGCGGGGGATGTCCTGTATCACGGTATGCCGTTAAAGGGGGTTAATCCGGGAGTAAGTATCGTATTTCAAAATTTTGTCCTTTACCCGTGGATGACGGTTCTTGAAAACGTGGAAATAGTCCTAAAATCCAAGGGTCTGCCACGTAATCAGATTAAACCTCTTGCGGATAAATACATCCATCTGGTAGGGCTTGCCGGATATGAAGAGGCATATCCCAGGGAATTATCCGGTGGTATGAAACAAAGGGTAGGCATCGCTCGTGCGCTTGTTGTGGAGCCTGAGATTCTTTGTATGGATGAACCCTTTTCTCAAGTCGATGCACTAACGGCCGAGACTCTGCGGGCGGAGGTTTTGGATATCTGGTCTACTTCAAAAAGAAATCCTACCACGGTCTTTTTGGTCAGCCACGATATTAAAGAAGTCGTTTCCATGGCAGACCGTATTGTGATTATGGGCAGCAATCCTGGGTCCATTCGTGGTATTATTCAAAACACCCTTAGCCGACCACGTGATTCCAGAGCCCAGGAGTTTCTCACCTTCGTGGACCACATCCATCGCATTATTACCAGCGCAATTCTTCCTGACGAAGAAATGCCAGCACGCCCTCCGAAGTCCCCTGTTGAAGCCGTATTAGAGCCGCTCCCTGATGTATCCGTGAACGAGATCATCGGGCTGCTGGAAGTCCTCGATGCACAACGGGGAGAAAAGGACATCTTTCACCTGGCAATTGAAATTCATAAGGAGTTCGGCCATTTGATCAACATCGCCAAGGCTGCAGAGTTGTTGGACCTTGTCGACACCCCAAAGCAAAAAATATTACTCACTGAGTTGGGAAAAAGATTTGTGGAGGCAGACACCGAAGGGAGGAAGCGTCTCTGGAAAGAGCAGTTGAATAAATTGACTGTTTACCGGCGCATCCTGGACATGCTTAAAAAAGCCCCCAAAGAAAGGCTTGAACGCAGCTATGTTGAGGAAGAGCTTGTCCTGCATTTGCCACAGGAAGACCCACGGAAGTTATTTAACATCCTTACGGGCTGGGCCCGTTTTGGCGAACTCTTTGCCTACAGCGAGGACACAGGGTATATCACGCCTGAGTAAAATCAAGTCTCTTCGAAAAAATCGGCGCCTAATTCATTGGGAAAAAAACGCTTGCATCGGATGCCTTTCATTAAGTCCGCTCCAAGTACTTTCGTTTTGACTTTTGTTCCCCAGGCGATATAATACGCATATTCCTGAGATGTCCTGATAATATGGCTATAATAGCAGGTATAGATGAAGCCGGATACGGTCCTGTGCTTGGACCTATGACAACTACCATCATTGCCTTTGATGTGCCGGATGAAAAGGCGGACCACTCCTTATGGGAAATCTTAAAGGACGCTGTTTCTTATGAGCTAAAAGGCCGGAAACTGAGGCTTGCCGTCCGTGATAGCAAAAAATTATATAATGCACATACCGGCTTAAAACCGCTGGAAGACGGTGTTCTTTCGTTTCTGCGGTCAAGAGATTTAAAGATCACGTCCTTTTATCAACTGCTGGACAGCCTGTCGTGTTATGATAGAGAAATCCTCACACGTTATCCGTGGTATGCCGGCAAGGATTATCCGTTACCCGCAGTAACAAGCGATTCCGCTATCCTGAACTATGCAGATTTACTGCACCACACGCTCAACAAGCATGACGTGCATTTTTTCTATGCAAGTAGTTGCGCTATAACTGTTCGGGAGTTTAACGAACAGATACGATCATCAGGGAATAAGTCGATTGTCTTATTTAATAATTGTGCAGCGCTCGTTTCGCGGTTGTGGAACTTATGTAATGGCAACATACGTTTGATTGTTGACAAGCAGGGTGGCAGAAATACCTATACCGGCTTATTGAAAAAACAACTGCCAGAGGCAGATATAAAGGTGCTGAAGGAAAGCGCCGGGACTTCAACGTATGAAGTAAATGCCGCAAACAAACGCATGCAGATATCCTTTGTGGAAAGTGGCGAAGACACGTGCATGACGGTGGCCCTGGCATCAATGTTCAGCAAATATCTTCGGGAATTGTTTCTGCGGTTGGAAAATCAATACTGGACACAACTTCTACCCGGTTTAAAACCAACGGCGGGCTATTACAGTGATGCGCAACGTTTTTTGACACAAATAGCCCATGTGAAAGAGGAAAACAAGATTCAGGATGAAATGCTTATACGGATTAAGTAAACGAAAGGATAACTCTTCACCGAAACTGACAGAGGATATTCCCTGAATAATTAAAAACCAACAATGAAAACGGTCAAACGTGAAAGCCCTGAAGGGATATTAATTTCAACAAAAGTTTAGGCTGCTGTTTGCATGCTGACATTAAGGCAAAACTATCAAAAAGACGATACCATGTCAGAACATATTTTCCCCCTGACAAATAAACGTGATTATATTTCACGTGCATCACGATAAGGGCAAACCCTGAGTAATCAGGGGACGCAAAGTAAAGGGGCTTTAATTTTTGATTCCAAAATAAGTCCGGAATACCGATAAAGCTGGATGTCATGCCGAACTTGTTTCAGCATCTGGTATTGTCAACAATTTTGTGTAAATTCTTTTTCGGCGATTTGTTTAAAGAAGGGTAGATTATCATTCACCTTCCCTACAGGAGCCGTTCTCCAGACTAATTCCATCCTCTCACATTCATTCGAGACAAGCTTTAATGAGATAAACGCTAACAGCCTGTAGCAGGAATTCTCACCCGCTACTATTTCCATGGGCTTTGTCCTTCTTTTAAATTCTTTGTTTAACCTCTCTATAATATTTGTTGTTCTCAATGATATCCACTCTTCCGCAGGAAACGAAAAGAAAGTAAGACACGGATCTATGGAACTTTCCAGAGATTTGACTGCTGACGGAAATTCCTTCTGCCAATCATTCCTGAATTTATCGTAGAACGTAACTGCCTTCTCCTTCGAGGATGCAAAAAAATCGAACGAAGATCGTCCGCTACTTCCTTCTTATGCTTTTTCGTAACTTTAGCAAGAACATTCCTCGCCACATGTACCTGACACCTCTGCGTCTTTGCACCAGAAAACTCCTCTTGAAATACTTCCTCTAATCCTGCAAGACCATCCATAATGCCCAGCTTCACCCTAGAACCATCCAATCCCCGCCCCTTAAGGTCTCTTATAAATTCCCTCCAACACGACGCAGACTCCTTATCCCCGGACTGTAATCCTAAAACTAATTTCTGCCCTCCTTCCGTTACCCCTATCGCAACAAGCACCGCCACCTTTTCAACGCTTCCACCAATGCGCATATCAAAGTTTACACCATCCAGAAACATATATTTAACCACCTCTTGGGAAAGGTCTCGATTCCTCCACTTCTCAACCCCCTCCGTTAACGCCACATTAGCCTTACTCACCTCATTATGGCTAAGACTCCTCCCCAATAGTCTGTGGCTTATTAAACTCAAGGTGCGGGTACTCACCCCTGTCAAATACATCAAACCCATGTCCTCTCGTATCTGATCCTCATATTGACGACTCCTCGGCAATACATCTGTTTTATACTTACCCTTACGGTCTCTCGGCACATTGACCACAACCTCTCCTATGCCTTTCAAGGTAAATCGACGATTATACCCACCATTCCTATAATTTACTTCGCCACCTCCCCTCCTCTCATATCGCTCTCGTCCTATATAAAACGTCAATTCCGCTTCCATTAATTCACTCAAATATTGCCCTACACTTTCCCTGACATTATAACGGACCATACTAAAAAACTTCCCATGCGCTTCTATTAACTCCTTGATATATCCCTTAACTTCTGCTACATTATTAACCGTCTCATAATAGTATTAACATGCAGCAGCATACCTCGTTGTTTCATTGTTGAAGTATGCACGCACTCTATCCTGTGTTTTTTGGATAGACCGCAAATGTCTTATGAGTGCGCTATGGA
>WBZR01000160.1_pt1 | contig 40226 bp, 38 predicted proteins | sample 5204231 | NCBI WGS metagenome assembly WBZR01 (sample SAMN12412403, study PRJNA552823) | activated sludge metagenome | isolation source: activated sludge from anammox sidestream of wastewater treatment plant... | place: USA: Virginia | collected 2017-08 | reverse complement strand
AACAACGGCGAGTTGCCGTGTGGCGCGGGAGTGTAGCCGAATCTCAGTGGTGCTTCGAAGGAGTCTGATCGTCCTGGCAGCCACAGCGTCGGGTTCGATGCTGAACGTGCTCGGGATCGCCGCATCGAGTCCGCCGGGGCTCGAAGGCACGGTCTTCCATTACTTTTGGTACAACTTTGGCATCGGTTGTGTTTTCAACCTGGCAGGGGCGGCTCTTGGGCTTGTGATCGCCCGCAAGGGTGTTTCGTGGTGGGTCCCGTGCGTAGCGGCCGTTGCGCTCTTGGGCACACACTATGCGACAAGGCAGCCATTCGCGGGAACTGCGCCGGAATGGAAGCCGAAATTGACACTGCTACTCGGGTTCGTTGGGGCACCGGTTGTTTCGGCCCTCGCGGTCGCGGCAGCTTGCGGCCGCAGGAGACTGAATGCACAGGTATAGGGCCTTCTCGCTCCTTGAGATCCTGGTCGTTCTCGTGATCCTTGCGTTGATTCTTGCGCTGCTCATGCCTGTTCTTTCCGAGGCAAGGAAAGAAGGGCGACGAGGTGCTGCGACCATCCATGGGAGGCAGACCCTTATGGCACTACTTCAGTATCGAGAAGCCGAGGGCAAGCTACCGAACAGCACGTTGGACCAGCTTCACGACGCTGGGCACCTGCAAGACACTCAAATATTGCGAGAACCAGGTGACGAGTTCCGATCTGGCTACTACGGGCGTTGGCTCGAATGCAGTACCGGAGGGGACGTCCTTGTCTCTTATCCGTGCAGTTGGGAGTACCTGTTTCGAGGGACGCACCCTGGCGAAGTGGACCAGATGTACGACCTCGTGATGCGGTACGATTCGAACCCTGGACTGATAGCTTTGCGTACCTTAGGGAACCGAACCGAGTACAGCGACCCAAGTTGCGAGATGCGCCTCTTGTCGTTTCGTTTCGACGGACCGATGATCCGTGCTAGAGAAGATGGCTCTGTGGAGCGGGCGCAAATGAAGTTCGACCGAGTCCCGGACTCCCATGGCTCGACCACGACCTTCTGTGCAGCTGCGCTGTTTACGGATAACAAGGAAGCGTGTAGATTTGAGCCAGATGGTTCTAACTAGGCACCAACTTGTTGAGAGAATGCTCGCCCCGCAGTGTACGACAAGAGCGTCTCTCGGTTTGCAGAGTGCCGGAACTTTTCCGCGCTCAAGTGCTTGCATGCAAGGTGCATCCGCGGATGGAGCTGAGATTGTTTGGAGTCGCCCTGGAGTCTCAGAGCGGCCTAATGCCGCTGAAACGCGAACCATCCTCTATGTCGCTTCATGAGTGAAGGCACCGGTAGGTGCCGCGCCTGCGCTCATGGCCTAAGTCCACTTGCCGTCGTCGTGTCAGAGGTAGCTCCCGTATACACTCCCCACGGCGGCGAGCAAACCCATCAGCGCGATCCAAACCTGGCCTAGCCCGAGCAACACCGCTGCGGGCCAGTGCTTCCGGACAAGTATTGGACAGGCGAGAGCCCAGAGCCCGACAGCGACGACTCCCAAGTTGGCGAGCCCGACGATCGTGTCAGCTTGAGGAAGCGCAGTTGGGATCCCGTTCGCCTTCGTAGGATTCGCCAACAGGGCTGGTGCGAGAACCAGCCAGTCACCTAGGAAACCTGCGAGCAGCAGAGCGGCGTCGCGATCCGCAGGGCGTTCCTTGGAACCGAGGAGGACGAGCGCGGCGAGCAGCAGAGGGATGAGCCCCACGCCCACGAGGTTCCAGCCGAGCACCACCAAGAGCAACAGGGCACCGGCCCCCGTCCCGGCCAAGACGTTCCAACCGGTCGCTCGTCGCACCGCTCGCGTCATTGCCCAGCACAACACCCGACAGTCCCGTGTGGTTCCACATGCAACGACCTAATCTGCCCAATGGGTACCTAGTCTGGACAGAAGACTTCGACTGGGTTGCCGTCGAGATCCTCGATCAAGACCTGCGATCCGCCGGGGCCGGTGATCGGCTCGTTCCGAAACTTCGCACCGGAGGCTTTCAGCCTGCTGACCGTTTGGTCAAATTTGTCCACGACGACGACGAAGCGGTTCCAGCCGCCCGGCTCCGGAACGCGGCCATCGGGCATGGGTTTCATCGCGGAAGTGCCCGGCCCGCTCAGCCAGAGGAACTCCCCGCACAGCTCGAGGATAGCAAAGGCGGGCCCCCAACGCTCGTCAAGACGAAAGCCCAAGTTCGCCGTGTACCATTCGATGGAAGCTTCGACGTCGTTAACGAAGTACCGGGTCGCCATCGTTGGGAGGCTACCCGCAACCGAAGACAGGCGGTGCAAACAAACGTCAAGATCACGACCGTCGGTGTCCGGGTCTGTGCGCACTAAGGGGGAAGGCATAGGATCGGTTAGGATTTAGAGTCACGCCCGCAAGCCGGGTGGGGAAGCGTACGGTTCGCCTGGATTGAGCCAACCGAGATGCGGGGCCTTCGCGAAACCAAACCGTCGGCTCGGATCTTGGGCGGGGGTGAGCCTGCGCGCCGCATTACTTGTCCCTCGTAGGGCCGGGGGCAAGCAGCTTTCCTGCTCGGGGGCCGATTCGCCTGATCTTTCCCGTTTGTTCCAGGGTTCGGTAGCCGCGGTTCACGGCCTCGCGGGTGCAACCAAGGACGTCGGCCAAGGCGTTCTGGCTCATCTCCATCCTGAAGTTTCCCTCCGCGTCCGCGCGGTTCTCGATCAACCCCAGGAGCCTTTCGTGGATGTCCTTCGACCGCCGATCTATCGCTGCTTGCGCCGCTTCCCGGAGGCGCGCTGCCATCGTCTTCATGATTTCGAGGCTCACGCCTGGATTGCTTAGAAGACAGCGGACAAACTCGGCACGCGGCAGTACGAGCAAGTGGCACGCGCTTGCGGCGGTGACTTGGGCCGATCGTTCGAGCCCATCAATCACCCCCATCTCACCGACAGACTCCCCCGCTTTTCGGAATGCGAGGACCTGGGAGTCGCCGTCCTCACTGAGCCGCTCGATCCTCAAGCGGCCTTTCACGACGATGTAGAGCGCATCGGCGGGTGCCCGTTCAAGGAACAAGATTTCCTCCCGCGCGAGCCTGCGCCTGGAGCAAAGAGCTCCGATCCGCTCCAGATCATGGGGGACGAGCCCGGCGAAGAGCGGGACGGATGCCAGATACTCGGCGTTCGACCTCAACCTCCCTCAGTGTAACAGAGATGACTCGGGAGTCGCTCCCTCGGCCTGTTCAGCCACGCTCTTGCGGTCAGGAGATCGGGGCGCCGGCCATCCATGCGGAGAGTTCGGCATCCGTGGCGGAGTCGAACCGGAGTTCGTGCTTCTCCAGTTCTGCCAGCCGCGAGGCGCGCAGCTCGCGGCGGAGGCGCCCCATGAGGAATCCGATTTTCTCCTCGCGCGCCTCACACTCGAGCGCCGGCACGGGGGTTGGCCGCCCATCGTCCCCCAGTGCGACCATAGTGACTCGGGCAGTGTTCGTGTGTCGCCGCTCGCCATTCGCCAGGTTGGTCGCGAAGACATTGATGGTGACGTCCATGCTTGTTCGCCCGGTGTAGCTGATGTGGCCGCGAATCGTGAGCAGCTCACCGATCTCGATCGGCTCACGAAAGTCCACGCGGTCGAAGGCGGCCGTCACGCAGAGGCGGCCCGAGAACTTCTGGGCCGTTGCGCTCGCACAGAGGTCAATCATGGCGAGCACGGCCCCACCGAAGACCTTGCCCAGGAAGTTGCCCTCGTTCGGGGTCATGATCTGAGCCAGTTCGACGCTGGTCTCCTGAACTCGGGTTCCACTCATGCCGCGTGGACGATCTGGGCGAAGCTGGCCGCGTTCAGGGAGGCGCCCCCGACGAGACCGCCGTCCACATCGGGCTGTTGGAAGACGGCATAGGCGTTGTCCGGCTTGAGACTCCCGCCATAGAGGATTCGAGCGGTAGTGGCCACATCGTCGTCCGAGAGGTCTCTCAAGGTCTCGCGCACGATTCCGCACATCCGCCCGGCCTCCTCGGCTTCGCACACCTTTCCCGTCCCGATCGCCCAAACGGGCTCGTAGGCAAGGACGACGCCGAAGAGTGCGGAGGGTTCGAGGCCTTGGAGGGTTCCTCGGATTTGCTGTTCCACTACCGCGTCGGCTCGGCCCGCGTCGCGTTCTGCCAGCGTTTCGCCAATGCAGAGGATCGGGGTGATGGCGCGATAGAGGAGGGCCTCTATCTTTTGGTGAAGCGACTCGTGGGTTTCGACGAAGAAAGGGAGGAGGTTGGGATCCACCTGGCCACCGCCGAAGCGGCCCCGCGCCTCGGAGTGTCCTACGATGCAATAGTCCGCGCCGACGTCCGCGAGCATCGCGGGGCTGACCTTGCCAGTAAACGCGCCTTCCTCCTCCCAGAAGACGTCCTGCCCGCCCAGCTTGAGAGGGGTGTCCTTGATGAGCGAGCGAACCTTGGAAAGGGCGACGAAACCAGGGCACACCACGACGTCCACATCGGGTTTGGGCCGGTAGCTGCCGAGGAACTCCTCGACCAGGGCTGTGGCCCCGGCCAAGGTCAGGTGCATCTTCCAGTTCCCGGCGATGAGTTTGGCCCTCATGCTAGCTCTTGACGATCTTGGGTTCCACGAGAATCTCGACCGAGCCGCGGACGGCGTTCGTGATGATGCAGTAGGCGTCTGCCTTGTGCGCGGCTTCCTCGGTCGCCTTCGCCTGTTCGTCGGTGGCCTCGCCCGAGAGTGAGATCGTTGGCTGGAGGGTCACTTTCTTGAACGTGAACTGGGGGCCGTTCTCCTCGACTTCGCCCACGGCGTTGGTCACGATGTGCGTGACCGGCAGCTTCCGCATCCCGGCAATGATCCCGAGCGTGATCGTGTAGCAGGCACAGATCGAGCTTGCGAGGAGTTCTTCAGGATTCGTGCCTGCACCCTCGGAACCCCCGAACTCGGGCGGCACTCTGAGGGGGACCTCGATCCCTGTTCGGACTGTCTTTGCTGAGCCGCTGCCTTCGCGCGCGCCCGACCACGAAACGCTCACGGGGTACTCATGGGTCTTGGCCACGAAGCGATTCTACTCCGGGGGACATCGGGCCTGATGGATCGGGCCGAGGCGACTCTTGGGGCTCTCCTCGCGTTCTCATAGGTGTAAGGCTGTGTGGCGGCTCTATTACGACGGTGAGTGCAACCTGTGCCACAGTTCGCAACTGCGGGTGGTGCGGTGGGCCCGTGCCTCTGGGCAGGAGCTCGAGACGGACATCCTCCAATCTGCGGAGGCTCAGGCGAAAGGGTATGGCGATGCCATGGCGCTCGAGGCCGATGGCGAGGTCTTGTTCGCCGAGCAGGCGTGGTTGCGCTTGGCCCGCCTTGCTCCCGGCTTTGTCGGGTGGGTGGCGCCTTTGCTCGCGTCGCGTGGTCTTCGGCCCCTCGTCCGGCTGGGCTATCGTCTCGTGGAGCGAAATCGGCTTCGCTGGTTCGGCAGGCGGACGTGCGAGATCCCCAAGCGACCTTCCGTGCAGCCTCACGATTGCGGCAAGGAGTAGAATAGGGGCACATGCCGAAGCGGATCGAGACCCTCGTGATGCACGACAGTAGCACGCCTGTCCTCGGGGACACGATGAAGGGCGGGAGCGTGGTCGTCACGACCCTGGACACCCTGATCAATCAGGCTCGATCCAACGCTCTTTGGCCGCTTACTTTCGGGCTCGCCTGTTGCGCGATTGAAATGATGTGTACCGTCGCCGCGAGGTTCGACCTGGCACGTTTCGGCAGTGAGGCGTTCCGCGCGACCCCTCGCCAGGCCGACGTGATGATCATCGCGGGACGATTGAGCAAGAAGATGGCTCCGGTGCTTCGGCAAATCTATGACCAGATGCCCGAGCCGAAGTGGGTCATCAGCATGGGTGCGTGCGCTTCGAGCGGCGGCGTCTACAACAATTACGCGATCGTCCAGGGTGCGGACCAGGTCGTGCCCGTGGACGTGTATGTGCCGGGTTGTCCTCCCTCCCCTGACGCCTTGATGTATGCCGTCATCAAACTGCAGAACAAGGTGAAGCGGCAAAGCATGCGGACGACGAAGCAGCTCAACCTGATCGAGCTCAAACCTCGCTCGTTCGAGGAGACGGCTTGAGCTTCGAGGTCTTTCGCGACGTAGTCAAGCCGATCGTCGTTGGGTTTGGCATCACGGCCAAGCGACTTGCGCACCCTAAGGTCACGATCCAGTACCCTGAGGAACGGCGCGAGCAGTTCGGTCGCACCCGTTGGCGCCACGTCTTGACCCGCTATGACTCTGGGCTGGAGCGCTGCATCGGTTGCTCGCTGTGCGCGGGGGCTTGTCCGGCGCGCTGCATCTACGTTGGAGCGGCCGAGAATACCGACGAGGCGCGGTTCTCCCCTGGGGAGCGTTACGCGCACCGGTACGAAATCAACATGCTCCGCTGCATCTTTTGCGGGTTCTGCCAAGAGGCGTGTCCGACCGGCGCGATCGTGCTGCGAAAGGACTTCGAATTGTCCAACTATGAGCGAGAAGACTTTATCTATACCAAGGAGATGCTTCTCGAACCGGTACGCGACTAGGCTTCGAGTTCGCGGCCCTTGGTCTCGGTGGCGAAGGGGAGGACGAGGATCCCTAGACCCAATACGAGAGCGGTCGTCGCAACGCCCTTCCCAACGCTGAAATCCTTTCCCATCCAAGCCGTGGTGAGCAAGGGCACACCCGCCGCGAAGATCCTCGATACGTTGTAGGCGATCCCTGAGCCGGTTGCACGGAGCCGACTGGGAAACAGTTCGGGAAAGTAAAGAACCAGGCCCGAGGAGATCCCGATCGAGAACAACGACATGAACGGCGCGGCCACGAGCAGGCCTGACCACGTCCCCGATGCCTGGGTCGCAAGCCAGACCGAGACGGGCGACAGGACCATGAAGAGGCCGAGGGCGAGCTTTCGCCCCACCCGCTCGCACACCCAAGGCATGGCGAGCACCCCGAGGAACGTGCCGATGTGCATGACCATCGTGACGACCGACTTTCGATCTTGAATCGCCTTCGCGGACATGCCCTGGCTCGCCTGCTCCACAAGGTTCGGGATCCAATAGGAGACGTTCGCCGCACCAGCGATCACGACCACGCCGAGCACGAGCGCGATCACCGCGTGCCTTCGCCAAACCGGGTGACCGAAGAGCTCTCGAAGATCGCCGCGGGGCTCGACTCGGTCGGCATGTCGCTCCGGTTCCCGGATCCAAACCCGGATCAAGACCGTGACCAGCGCGGGAACGATTCCGACCAGGAACAACCATCGCCACTGCTCGGGCTCGATCCCGAAGTTCACCAAGGCCGCAAAGACGGGGCCGAATGCGGCCGCGGTCTGAAGCACACCGGCTGCGGGCGCCCTCGTCCGATCCCGGAACACCTCGGCGACGAGCGCCGCACCCGCGGCCCACTCGCCCCCAATCCCCAGCGCTGTGACAAACCGTACGACCGCCACTTGTTCCCAGCTTGTGCAGAGGGCCGTCGCGCCCGTGAAGCAGGCATAGATGAGGATCGTGAGGATCATGGTCCGGGCTCGTCCCCATCGGTCTGCCAGAACCCCGAAGACCAGTCCGCCCGCCGCCCAGCCGAGAAGGAACACGGTGAGGAGCCTCCCATCCACGGCCTGGACGAAGGCCGGATCGGCTTGTGCGCCCAGGAGTTCCTTCAGCATCGGGCCTTTGGCAAAGTTGAACAGGGCGGTGTCTGCGATGTCGAAGACCCACCCGAGCCAGGCCACCGCGAGGACGAGCCACTGGTACCGAGTGACGCCAGACCACCAGCGCGCTTGCACGGCTTCGATGATAGCTCTTCGGAAGCCGGTTCGCCACTCTGCGGCCGGTTCGCGAGCTTGGCCGGCGGTTCGAGCGCATGCCCGATGCGTCAGAATGTATCGAATGAGCCCGCACATCCTTCTTGCCCTGCAAGCGGCGACGAACTCTGCGACCGGCTTTGACCAATGGCAGCCCGGAGCCTGGGAGCGAGCCGATTCGGGGTATCGGGCCTCGGTCGTGCTCCGTCCCAAGGCGGCTTGGAAGGAGCTTGTGCTGTCGTGGAACGTTGGCAGAGAGGGCGAGGGAAGCGTGAAGGTGCTCGCCTCCGCGGAGACGGCCGATGGATGGACGAAGGAGTTTGTGATGGGAGAGTGGGGCAACTCGCCGGACACCTTGCGCACGAGCTTGAACGACCAGGGAGACGAGGATGGGAAAGTTCTTACCGATACCCTCGTCCTCACCAAGCCAGCAGTAGCAGTACGAGTTAGTGTGATCCTCAAGGGAGGGGGGCCTAAGGTCGAATGGGTAGGAGCCAGTTTCCGGGACCCAGAAGCTTCGCTGCCTAACTCCGAGCCCAATCGTGAGGCTTGGGGGAAGGTTTTGGAGCCCCCCCGTCTCTACCAGATGGACTACCCGAACGGTGACAAGATCTGTAGCCCGACCGCGGTCGCGATGGTGCTGGGCTATTGGGCAGAGGCATTGGCACGGCCGCAGCTTGCAAGCGATGTTCCCACCGAGTGCAAGGCAGTCTTCGATCCAGGATGGGACGGCACGGGGAACTGGTCGTTCAACGTCGCTTTCGCCGGCTCGAAGCCCGGCCTGCGTGCCATGGTCTCGCGCCTTGTCAGCACATCGGAGCTCGAGGACTGGATCGTGCGAGGCTGGCCCGTGGTGTGCTCGGTGAGCAACGGGCTTCTTCGTGGAAAGGGCGTTGCGGATGGGAACGACGGCCATCTCGTTGTGCTGGTGGGCTTCACTCCTGCAGGGGACCCCGTGTTCAACGATCCCGGTCGGGAGGTGACAAGGCAGACCTACCTTCGGTCCGACTTCGAGGCGGCTTGGTCGCGCTCCGGGCGGACGGTGTACTTGATCTATCCGAGCTTGATGCGCCCACCCAAGCCTCGGTTTGGAAACTGGCCCGGCTAGGCTTGCAGTCGTTTGGGTTCGGGCAAGGTGAGCGCGGCGACCTTCTCCGGAATATCGCGCAGATCCCAAGCACGCCCCGCAAGGGCGGCCCCGTCGAACGCGGCCTTCCCCAGTGCCCTTCTCAGTTCCGCAAGGAGCTCAGGCACTGTTTTCCGGGTGTCCGCGAGGGATCGGCCTACGAAGCTACCGTCGAGGTATCTCTCGTAGAAGGAGAGGAACTCGACGGCCTGGCGTTGGGCGCCGGTCGCGTGACAAAAGCTTCCGGCGGCCCGAGCGCAGTCGGCAAGATCGCGGTCCATCCCTGCGCGCACCAGGCGGTCCACCGAGCGGGTCAGGTACTCGATCGCCTCTTCGAACCTGCCTACGGCGCAGTGCAGCTCGGAGAGGAAAGTGAGGCGACCGGACAGTGCGGCGTTCAGCCCCCCCTCTTCAAGAACGCGTACGCTCTCCTTGCATCGCTCCATCGCGCGCGGGACGTCACCTCGGCAGAGCGCAACGTGGGCTAGCGTATAGAGACTCGAGCCCAAGCTGGCCCGGCGTGCCGAGCGCTCCGCCAGTTCCTTTGCCTCGTTTGCCTTGGCCTCCGACGCGTCCAGTTCACCAAGCATCAGGTGTGCGAGCGCCTCGTTGGAGGCCGCCGGGGCGTAGACCTCCACCAGGTTCACTTCGCGGGCAAACTCGGAGGCGGCTCGAAAGTGGGCCAATGCCTGATGCGACTCACCGGCCATGAGGCTGGCCGAGCCGAGGCTCGTGAAGAAGTTGAACTTTGTGCGGGGGGGCACCTTGTCCATCAGTCCAATTTGCCGCTCGAGGGCGGCCACTGCCTCTTTGGGCCGCCGCAGGCGCACATAGCACTGGGCCCGGTCGGAGGCGACGCCCGCTAGGAGCTCCGGGTCCACGTCCCCCCCCGCCTTCTCCTCCGCGCGGTCGAGCCAGGCGATCGCGTCCCAATATCGGCCGCAGCCGTCGAAGTACGTGGCGACGCTGTAGGCGATGGAGAGCCCCAGGCGCGGAACGTCCTCTAGGGCCCACTCGAAGGCTTGTCGGAAGTTCGGCTCCTCGGCGGCCAGGAGTCGCATCGCGTTGTCCGCCCCGTCGGTGTAAAGCTCGTCTGCGCGGGCGTCGCACCAGGTCGCGTAGTGCTCGACGTACCGCCGTACGAGGCGGCTCCGGTCTTCGGCTTCGAGCACACGGTCGCCAAACTCGCGCACGCTTTCCAGCATTCGGTAGCGCGAGCCGGTGGGGGTGTCTTCCAGGGAGAGGAGCGAGCGGCGCACCAAGACCTGCGCCATTTCTAGCGCCGCGGGCTCATCCGTGACGGCGCGGCAGTGGTCCAAGGTGAAGGGGGCAGGGAACTGTGCGACTTGCGCGAAGAAGAGCTTCGCGGAGGGCAAGAGCTTGTAGGTCCACTCGATCGAGGCCCACAGGCTGCGGTGTCGCTCCGGTTGGGAGTTGTCTTGCTCGCGGAGGAGCGCGAAACGGTCGGAGACCTGTTGCCGAATCTCGCTCGCCGAGAGCACGTCGGCGCGGTTGGCGGCGAGCCGGATCGCGAGCGGGAGGCCTTCGAGGGCCTGCACGAGACCCGTGACGCTCTCCAGAACCTCGTCGCTCCACTGGATGCCCGGCCGGTTCCGCTCGGCCAAGTCCATGAAGAGTTCCACCGCGGGGATCGTGCGCGCTTCCGGGCCCATGGTCGCGAGCGGCTCCAGCGGGAAGACCCTTTCGCCCTCGATCTCGATCTTGTGCCGCGAGCTGGCAAGAACCCGGAGAGAACGGTGGGCGGCGAGCAGCGACTCGATCGGTGCCTGTGCCTCGGCACCGAACTGTTCGAGGTTGTCCAGGACGACGAGGTAGGGGGGGGAGCCCAGGTCGGCCTCGATCCTGGAAAGTTGGCCCGCGATCGGGCGAAGCCCCATCGCGGAGAGCGCGTTCGGGACGATCTGATTCGCGTCCCGGATCGAGGTGAGGTCCACCCAGGCGACGCGACCCTGATAGCGCGGCGAGAGCGCCTGCGCGACCTCGATGAGCATCCGGGTCTTGCCCAGCCCCCCCGCACCGAAAACTGTAACGAGCCGATCCTGGGCGGAACCAGGGGAGAGAACGTCCAACAGTCGCTGGAGTTCCGAGTCTCGCCCGACCATCCTTCCCAGGGCCACCGGGAGGTGGGCCCTTTCGGTCATCGGGGGGGGCGCCGCGGTCTTCGAGGGCAGGATTCGGGCAATGTCTGCCGCCGGAGCGACGCCGTGCCGCTTCCAAAGATGGTCCCGCAGGCGCTCGAAGGCCTCGGTCGCCTCCGCCGCCCTGCCGAGCCCGACCAGGGCCGAGATCGCGTACCGGGCGATCTTCTCCGAGCCCGGTTGCCGCTCCATGGCTTCCAGGCCGGCTTGGGCCGCCTTCTCCGTCTTGCCCGCCTGCATCAGCGCCTCGAGGAGGAGTTCGCGGGCTTCGTCGGCGCGCTTGCGCAGCAGACCTCGCGCCCAGTCCACCCAAGGGCCGTCGAGCCCTTCCAGCGGCTTGGAGGAATATAGGCCGAGGGCCCTCTCCAGGTGTTCCACGCTCGTGCCCCCGCCGACCCTTGCGCCCCGGATCGCGGCGAAGAACTCGCCGGTGTCGGAGGTGGCTGACTCAGGATCGAGGGAGCACTCGATGCGGTCCGTCACGATGGCGCCGGAGTCCGTGCCGAGCGCCTTGCGCAGCGAGCTGAGCGCGACGCGGAGGGAGGCGCGGGCGGCGTCGGGGTCCGACTCGGGCCAGACCGCGTCGGCGAGCGTCTGTCGCCCGTAGGGCTTGCCGGGCCGAAGCCCGAGCACGGCCAGGACGAGCGCGACCTTGCGCGTCTCCAGTTCGACGGTCGCGCCGTCGCCCCGAAGCAGCCCGACCCTACCGAACAGCCGCAGTCGCAACAACCTGACTCATTATACGAGAACCGTGCCCGCGCCGTGCAAGGGCTCGGGCACGAGAGGGGTCGAAAGAGGCGCCCCCCCCTTTCATAGGGGGTGGGGGCGCATGCTAGGCCGCGAGGCCCAGTGTGCCTTCGCCGCCCTGCTCCCAGAGCACGACCGGCGTGCTCGCAGGGCTCGCCTGCCCGTTGCGCGAGGCGGTGAGGCGGAACCCGATATAGGTCCCTGGGGTCCATTGGTGCTCGAACTTTGCCTTTGTGGTCGAGCCCAGCACCGTCCATTCGCCGGTCGCCGATAAGCGGTACCAGATTTCGAAGACTGTGGCGGCGGTGTTGCCGTTGCGCCCCCATTTGAGCGTCACGAAGCCGTTCCCGTCGCCGTTCGCGATCAGGTTGATCGGTGTGGTCGGGGCGGTCTTCTCGCCGGGAGTGCTGTGGGGGGGGAGCATGAGGCTGGCGAGGAGCTGGTCGCTCACCGCCGGGTTCGCGCGGAACTTCTTGGCGAACTTGCTGACCACGGCCTTGCTGGTCGCCTTTTGTCCGTCCTTAGCGGTTACCGCGTTGCTGGCCGCGTTCTTCGCGCCCTGCCAAGCGAGCAGGTTGGTGTCGAAGTTCGTGGCCGCGTTCGTGATCTCTGTGATGTCGCCGGGCGTGAGGCCGAGGGGGGTCGCCTGGGCCGTGCACGTCTGTGCGAAGGAGGCGAGGGCCGTGTTCAGCTCGCCATCGGCTTGGATTTCCGTGATGTATTGCGGCATTGTGCTGCTCCTGGTCGGCGACGGTGCGCGGCATGGGGTTCGGGTCCCCCGGCTGCGGCCGTCACGGTTGTCCCGATCATCGGCACACAGCACCGCGGACTGGAGGGCTGTAGGGAGGTTCTTTTCGAAACCAGTGCCGAAAGCGCCGCGGGGGGGCGGGGATTCTTGGCGCGCTTGCCACCCAGCACGCCGCCTCTTGCGGCAAAGACGCGGGCAACGCCCCCCAACCCGCCGCGCTGGGCGGCAAGGACGCGGGGAACGCCCCCAAGCCCGCCGCCAAGGACGGCAACCAAGCAAGCAAGCGCACCCCGCTAGCCCGGCTCAGCGCCATCGCCTGCATCAGTGCCCCCCCCCGCCTCCCAAGGCGGCACACGGGCGGACTGCCCTGCTGCGACCGGGAGTCGCGTGTTCAGGAAGTTCCAGAGCTCCTGGTCGTACTCCTCGGTCGGCGCCCACGCCTGGGTGTCGTCGTTGAAGGTCCAGTGACGAAAGTCCGCGCTCTCCCAAGAATCGAGGGTGCCTTGGATCGTTTCGCTACCCGAACGTTGGCCCATCTGTGCCGAGGCGAGCCTGGAGTTCGAGTTGAAGCGCGCCCCGGTGCAGCCCGCCCCCTCGAAGTTCGCCCCGGTGCAGTTCGCCCCCTCGAAGTTCGCCCCGGTGCAGTTCGCCCCCTCGAAGTTCGCCCAGGTGCAGTCCGCCCCCTCGAAGTGCGCCCTGGTGCAGTTCGCCCCCTCGAAGTGCGCCTCGAAGCAGCGCGCCCCCTCGAAGTGCGCCTCGAAGCAGCCCGCCCCCTCGAAGTGCGCCTCGAAGCAGCGCGCCCCCTCGAAGTGCGCCCCGGTGCAGCGCGCCCCCTCGAAGTGCGCCCCGGTGCAGTCCGCCCCCTCGAAGTGCGCCTCGAAGCAGCGCGCCCCCTCGAAGTGCGCCCTGGTGCAGTCCGCCCCCTCGAAGTGGGCCCTGGTGCAGTCCGCCTGGAACATGCGGACGAAGGCGAGGTCGAGTGACCGACGCTCGCTTAGGAGTTGTGCTTCGGGGACCCTCAGCCCCTCGGCCGGCCCCGAGTCCGGCGCTGCGGAGAGCGTGCGAAGCGCGGTGGCGAGGGCGTCGCGGGTGGCGAGCCACCCCTTGCCGGAGAGGAAGAACCGGTTCTCCAGTTCTCCCTTGGGCTTCTTTTGGTCCGGGGGCACGGCCTCGAACGCCACCGCCGTTGCCGAGCCCTCGAGGCCGTCTCGCAGGTCGGCGAGGAACGCTTTCCGGGCCGTCTCCTCGCGACCGCCCTCCGGCTCCGTCAAGCCCAGAAGGTTCGCAAGATCGTCCGGTGCGGTCTCGCTGGCCAGGCAGACGGCGGCCCAGTCGCGCAGTTGCGCCCACGCATCGCGGTTGGCCTCGGCGAGGGCGTTGCAGAGGGCATGGAGCAGGGGCTCGTCCGTCTTCTCGTCCTTGGCCCAATCGCCCATCTCGCGCAGGACGCGCAGGGCCTGGCTGCGGGCGGCGTCGTCCCACTGGTGGAGGGCGGCGGCAAGCCGGTGGGCGGCGCGGAGGAAGTAGGGGTAGTTGCGCTCGGTCTTGAGGCTGCGCCACTCGTCGGGCCAGGGGACGGGCTCGTCCAGGAGCTTCCCGTCGGTGCCGAATGCGGTCTGGGCGCCGTCCTCGCGCGGGTCGGGCAAGACGCGCCCGTCCTCCTCGCGCCTCGGGTCGGCCCGCTGGGCGAGCTCACCGAGGCCGATGGCGGCGTTGATCCGGGCGAGGGTCTCTGGTTGGGCGAAGTCGTCGGCGAGGGCCTTGAACTCCTCCTCGAGTCGGAGAAGCTCGGCAAGGTCGCGCTCGCGCCTCTCGCGCGAGAGGTCCAAGTGCCTCTCCTGCCCGAGTAGGGCGGCGTGCTGCCTCTCCTTCTGGTTGATGTTGATATAGAAGGTATAGAGGGCGATCGTGCCCGCGAACCAGGAAACGGCGGCTGTGACGACGTGGCCCTGGGCGGCCTTGTCAAGGATCGTCACCGGGACAGGAAGGGACGTGATCCCGGCCAGGGAGAGGAGGCCGAGCATCCCCCCCGTACCGACGAGGAAGGCGGCAACGCCCCAAGCGACGTACTGCCGGTTGCGCTCGAACCAGCCCTTGGGCTTCTCGCTCACGGGCCTATTGTGACACCCTGCGGGTTCTCCACCCCCAACCCCCTCCTCATCAGCGGCGCTGACGAGGAGGGGGCTTCCGGTCCCCTCCCTCGTGTCGGAACATGAGGGGCTCCCGGTCCCCTCCCTCGTGTCGGAACATGAGGGGCTCCCGGTCCCCTCCCTCGTGTCGGAACATGAGGGGCTTCCGGTCCCCCTCCCTCGTGTCGAAGACATGAGGGAGGGGCTAGGGGAGGGAGCGGCTATACTCCTGCATGGACAAAGGTGCCCGCAACCACTCGATGGAGGCCCTGCATCGTGCCCGTCGGCTTCGGTCGGAGATGTCGGTGAGTGAGAAGCGCTTCTGGGAGGCCGTTCGGAAGCGGGGCATCGGATTCATGTGCAAGCGCCAGGTGCCGGTCGGGCCGTACATCCTCGACTTCTACTTTCCCGAGGCGAGCCTTTGCGTGGAGACCGATGGGGAACAGCACGGCCAACGCGCAGAGCGGGACGCTTCGCGCGACGCGTTCCTTTTAGAGAGAGGGGTGATGACGATCCGTATCCCTACGCTTGACCTGTTCGACCCGACCGGTGCCCCCTTTGCAAGGTGGCTGAGGGTTGTGCGTATGGCGTGCGAGGAGCGGGGCGGGGGTCGCTCCACCCCCCGGCCCCCTCCTCATCAGCGGGGCTGACGAGGAGGGGGGGAAAGCTCCACCCCCCGGCCCCCTCCTCATCAGCGGGGCTGACGAGGAGGGGGGGTTAGTCTTCCAGGCGGGCGCCTTCGGGCACGGCGGTGAGTTCCTCGGCCCCGTTCAGCATGAGGGCGACTTGGCCGGGGTCGAGGAGCACCTCGCGGGGGCGGGGGCCGTCGCGCTGGCCGACGACGCCGCGCTCCTCCATCATATCGAGGAGGCGCGAGGCGCGCTGGAAGCCGATGGCGAACTTGCGCTGGAGCATGGAGGTGGAGGCTTGGCGGCGCTCGACGACGAACTTGACGGCCTCGTGCCAGAGGGGGTCGGCCTCTTCCTCTTCCTTCATCGTGGCCTCCTTCTCCTCGATGGCGATCTGGACGGGGTTGAGGACGTAGTGGGGCTTGGCCTGTGCGCGCCAGAACTGGCAGACGTCCTCGATCTCCTTCTCGCTGACGTAGCAGCCTTGAATGCGGACGGGCTTGGTCTGGTCAATGGGGAGGAAGAGCATGTCTCCCTTGCCGATGAGCTTCTCGGCGCCGGCCTGGTCGAGGATGGTGCGGGAGTCCACTTGGGAGCTGACCGCGAAGGCGATGCGGGAGGGGATGTTGTTCTTGATGGTGCCGGTGATGACGTCCACGGAGGGCCGCTGGGTGGCGATGACGAGGTGGATGCCGGTGGCACGGGCGAGCTGGGCGAGTCGGCAGATGCTGGTCTCGACCTCGGCGGCGGCTTGGATCATCAGGTCGGCGAGCTCGTCAATGACGACAACGATATAGGGGATCTTCTCGTCCTCGGCACACTTGGCGTTCCAGCCTTCGATGTTGCGGACTCCCGCCTCGCTGAACTGGTCGTAGCGTCTGTCCATCTCCCGCCAGACCGCCCGCAGGACGCCAGGCGCCTCCTTGATGTCCTTGACGACCGGGCACATGAGGTGGGGGAGGCCATCAAAGAGGGCAAGTTCGACGCGCTTGGGGTCAATCATGACGAGCCGGACCTCCTTGGGTGTGTGCCGGACGATGAGCGACATGATGATCGTGGCGAGGCAGATGGACTTGCCGCTGTTCGTGGCGCCAGCGACGAGCATGTGGGGCATTTTCGCGAGGTCGGCGTACTTGTGCACGCCGCTGACGTCGCAGCCCAGTCCTACCGCGAGCTTGAGGTCGTGACTGTGGAACTCGAGGTCCTCGCAGAGCTCGCGGAGGGCGACCATGGCGCGGACGGCGTTGGGGACCTCGACCCCGATGGCGGTCTTGCCGGGGATCGGGGCTTCGACGCGGACGTGGCTGGCGGCGAGGTTCATGGCGATGTTATCGCCGAGGGCGGTGATGCGGCTCACCTTGATGCCAGGGCCGAGCTGGAGCTCGTAGCGGGTGATGGTGGGCCCGGTGGCGACTTCGACGACGTTGGCATCGATGCCGAACTGTTCCAGGGTGGACTCAAGAGTTTGGACGTTGTGCTGCATCTCCTGCTGGCTGCGCTTGGACTTGGAGATCGGCTCGTGGAGGAGCGACATGGGTGGGAGGCTAAAGCCGGACCGGACGGGGGCGGTGTCGAGGACGGGGGCTGACTTGGGCTCGGCTTTGGGCTTGAGGAGGGAGGGGCGTGGGCGCGTCGCCTCGGGGACGTCGTCGAGCTCGACCTCGGGCATGGTGACAACGGCCTTGGCCGGGACGCTCCTGGCAGGAATCGGCTTCACGGTGGAGGGCTTGTCGGACTTGCGGAACCTTCGTCGCGGGTCGAGGGCGTGGCGCAACGGCGCGTCGAGGCACAAGACGAGCCCGGCCAGCCCCAGCAGGGACGTTCCCACCCATGCCGCTCGACCCAAGAGGGTTGCAAAGAGCCAGGCGATCGAGGCGCCAAGATATCCCCCGCTCTGGACGACCGCTTCCGGATCGAAGTAGGTTCCGTATTTAGCAGCCGCCAAGAATCCAAGGACGGTGAGGAAGACCATCGCGCCTCCCGCGGCGGTGCGGCCCACCGTGCGCGGCGCCCGTCCGGCAAGGAGGGCGATCCCCACGACGACCAGCATCACGGGCGCGGCCCATGCGCCCTTGCCCGCAAGGTTGGCCAGGGTCATGGTCAAGGCGTCGCCAACAAGGCCCGTCCGGCCCAAGCCGAGCCCGGCGCCGAGGACGACCCCGCTCGCGATGGAAACGAGACCAGCGATGTCTGAACGGCGATGGTCGGGCGAGGCGATCTCGGCCCGGCCCGCCGCGGTCTTGCGGGCAGGAGTGCGCATTCCTAGCTTTCCGGACGCTCGTCCGTGAGCGTACGTTGACCTATTATGACCCAATTCGGTCGGGAGGGTCTTTGCACTCTCCGCCTACTCGACTCCCAGCAGGATTCCCACGCACGCCATGGCCATCCACAGCGCGGTGCCGCCATAGCTCACGAACGGCAACCAGAGCCCCGCGACGGGAAGGATCCCCAGGTTCATGCCCAGGTTCACGAAGACGTGGAACCCGAGCACTGCGAGCACCCCGTTGCTCACGCAGCGCCCATAGAGCATCGCCGAGGTGTGCCCTACGTCCCAGACTCTGAAAAAGAACCATCCGAACGCGCAGAGCATCAACGACCCGGCGACGAAGCCCCCCTCCTCGCCAATCACGGTAAAGATGAAGTCGTTCTGCTGCTCGGGTATGAAGCGCGCCGCCTTGCGCTCCCCACGGAGGTAGCCCGTGCCGTTGACCCCTCCGACCCCGATCGCGATGACGGCCTGCGTCTGTTGATAGGCCCCTGCCTGACTGTCCGGATTCAGTTTGGACTCGATCCGATCACGCATGTAAGGCTTGATGACCCCTGGGGTGTACCAAGCGGCCGCGCCCAGGCCCCCTGCGATCACGACCGCGACCAACAGGGTGCGCCACGGCATGCCCGCTGCGAGGGTGATCGCGAACCAGACCACCAGGATCGAGACAGCCCCAGCAAGGTGAGGCTGGAGCAATACGAGGCCGACAAAAGGGGCGACGTGGAGAAGCGACCGTACGAAGAGCCCGGTCGTCATCCCTTTCTCCGCGTTCCTTACGAAGAACGCGGAGAGGGTGAGGATCACGAGCACCTTCGTGACCTCGCTGGGCTGATACTGCAGCGGCCCGATGTCTATCCACCTCGTCGCTTCGTTCGTCTTCCGCCCGATCACGAACACCGAGACGAGCTGCAATAGGTTGAACACATAGAGCCAGGGAGCGATGGAGCACCACCGCGCTGGCGAGATCCTTGATGCAACGAGGACGAGGGGTAGGCCGATCGCTGCGAAGACGGCCTGTCGGGGCGCGAACGTGGTTCCCCTGGAGTAGTCAATGCTGTACAGGGCCGCGAGGCCGAAGACAAAGATGAGCCCCGCCGCGATGAGGAGTGGCCAGTTGGCGATGCGACCCGCGTGGCCGATCGGTCCGGAGAAGGTCGAGCGCCCTCGCGCCCAGGTCATTGTTCGCCGTCTTCAGCGGCCCAAGGCTCTCGCAGGGAGCTCGAGCCAAACTCACGACGGACGATGCCGGCCTTTGGCTTGATCCAGAACTGGAGCTTGCGGTCGGCGGTCACCGACTTCCCGGTCTGAACCGAGAGGTTCACCAGGATAAGAACTGTGTCCATGTTCCCGCTAGCAAGATTCAACTGATCGCTCGAAGTCGTGACCTTTGCGTTCGCGGGCCTCCCCAGAGGGCCAAGGTAGGCGTCCCCGGTCCAGTCCCAACCGTCACCGACCGTGAGCGGAAATTTGACGATGGGAATGGGTGGCTGAAACCGCTCGCCGTTGAGGCTCTCGAAAAGGAACTCGGACTTGCCGATCACGTAGGATTCCTCCTCGAACGTCTCCCCGTGGGCGCGGACGAGCACTGTATAGGCGGAGCCCTCCCTTTTCTCCGTGACCTCGACCGGGATCTTCGTGCCGGCGAGGATCAGGCTCGCCTTCTGTTCGCCAAGCTGGTCGGCTCCGAGCGAGGCAGGGTCTGGAAAGTCGGCGGCGCGGGACGTTCCGCCATTGATGGCGACCGGCCGGGTGCAGGCGAGAAGGGAGGCTAGCAATGCCGTCAATCCGACGCCTGTCCAGGCCTTGGGCCCCATCAGGAGTCGGTTCCTTCCGGTTTGCCTTCGCGCACCAGTTCCAGCGTTGTGGTGACGACCTGTCCGTCGTGCTGCTTGTACTCCAAGTTCATCTTGACGATGCCGATCCCCTTGGCATACCATCCCTTGGCCGCCATCGTGCCTTTCGTGCCGTTGTTGTCCGCTTCCGCGGTCTGGACGATGAGGAGGGTTTCGTAGGTACCCGCCTTGACCTTGACCGTCTCGCTTCGCTCGACCTTGGATCGGCCCTTCATCTTGACGGTCGCCTTGTCCGACGTCATCGTGGTGTCGGTGTCCCACGTCGTGCCGATGTCGAGCTTGGCCGGTAACACGAGCGAGGGCTTTTCAGGGGAGATCACTGAGCCCGAGACGAGGTAAAGTCCGTCCTTCTCCAGGCTGAGCTTTTCGTCCCCCATGCCCACCATGGCTCCGCCGCGGCTAGTTGCGAAGGTCATTTTTCCGTCCTTCGCCTCGCTTTCCGGGCTCATGGTCTGCGTGCCTTCCTGGGGCGCCAGTCCTTTGCCTTGGATCATCTGGTAGGTCAATTCGTTCGAGTTACCGAGCCCATAGTACACATAGGCGTCGTTCTTCAGATCCTCCGGGACGGTCAAGGAGCCGGACTTTGGCGCGTCGTTCGGACCGGGCTTCGCCCCTGCACCCTTGACTTCGGCCGTCTTCGAGTTACAACCTGCGAGCGCGAGCGCGAGGACTGCTAAGAGAGAGAGGGATCTCATGGTGACTTGCTTTTGAGACGTAGCGTGGACGATTGTCGAAGCTGCCTTCCATCGGGTGCGGTGACCGTCAAGGACATGACCATCCTGGCGAGGCCGACATCGGGAACCCACCAAGTCTTCTTCCCAAACGCATAGGTCATGTTCTTCGACGTGTAGTTCGTTTCCGCCGTGACCGCGAGTGCGGTGAACCGGCCAATCTCGGTGTCAATCTCCTGCATGCCTTCGTTCCAGACCTTGACGTTGGCCGGCCCTTTGCTTCCATCGGGTCGCAGTCCGGTGACCGTGAGCTTGCTCTCCTTTTCCGCAACGATGGGGAAGAGGATCGAGGGCAGGGGCGGGGAGTTCGGGATCACGGGGACCTTGTCATTCCCGTCCTTGAATCGCACGTCCGAGAGCTCGAACAGCCCCTTCTCGTTGAGCCTCCAGACGATGGACTCGATCTTCACGTCCTTCTCGTTGAAGATGTCCACATAGGCGTATTGTCCGTCGGGCTTGTCCTCGACTTTCACGACACGGAAGGTCGCCTCGGTCTTGTTCTGTTGGTTGCCGCCTGGGCCTTGGACCGAGGCGTCCACTTCGAAGACCCAGGTGTTGCCCTTCGCAAGGGGGATGAGCGACTTTTCCTGGCCCGCAGCGACTTCGGTGGTCTTTACGGGAGTCGGCCCGGCGGTGCCCGCTTGGGACTTACCTTTCGAACCGCCGCACCCGACGAGGGAGAGAGCTACGGTGATCGCGGCTGGGACGAGGAGAGGTCTAATCATGACGGGTTCCTGGAACGAAGTACGGAGTTGACGAGGTCAACCGTTTCTTGTACCAGACTTCGGGAGGGAAGTTGGGTCAGTTTGACCTCGTTCGACGAGAGTTCGGTCCCAATTCTGGGTGCAGCGACCGCAACACCCCGCACTGTCACCAGGAGCTGGAAACCGGGGTTATCGTGGCTGTACTTCCACAGTCGCATCTTTCCCTCGTCGCTCAGGCCCAGGGTCACGGTGCAGTCGTCCGCTCCCAGCGCGTTCACTTTGCACTGCGATCCGATGCTTTGGAGGTGCCGCTGGTTGATCAGGACCTTACAAGCGGAGAGGATTCGGGACGGCTTGACCGCGAGCGATGCGAGCCGATCGGGCTCGAATCGGGCCCGGAGAGCACGGGCGACGTCCTCGGGGGACTGTTTGCCATCTAAGATCGCACGAGCCTCCTGCCGGTAGACTCCAGCGATGAGGTGGTCGGGCCGGGCGAACTTCTCCCGGAGCCCGTTCTGCACGGCGGCAACGAACCTCGTTTGGTACGCCTCTCGAACACGGCACGTGAGGTGCTTCGTCTCGCCTTCGACCTTGTAGGTGACCTCGACCGGGCTGTCTATCAGGATCCCCTTGTCGAGGGCGGTCTTCGAGATCACGGGCAACGGCTGGCCCTCCAGGGTGGTCTGCAGGTCCTTTTCCAATCTCGCTCTCATTGCCCGGTCCCCTTGCAGGGCTTTTTGGACGTCTTCGGCCCTCCAAACGACGGGGTTCACGGGGATGTCGTCACTCGAGAGCTTGTTCACGCTCATCGTGAGGGTGCCGAGCGCTTCCGTATCCCCGCGGAGCGACGCCAGCATCTCTCGCATGGGCAGGCGTGGCGCGTCCTCGATCTCGCGTTGATCGTCGGTGGGGTTCTCGAACCCGCCCTCCGCGTCGGGGCGGAGCTCGGTGAGGTGGGCGATCCCGTTGGAAACGATGATGCGGTACCCCCCGCTTCGGGCGAACGCAAGGATCGAGAACTCGCCCGGTTCGACGGGAGTGGGCTGGAAGTTTCGGAGGGCGAGCGTGCTATAGGCGCGGAACCCGAGTATGCCCAAGCAGACGAGACTCAGCATCGCCGCCGCGGCCTTGACCGACGCGCTGACTCTCATGGGCAAGTCAACAGTCTACCGCCGGGCTGTGTTCCACTTCGCTCTTCCTATGGGTCGGCTGGATTGAAGGAATCGTACATTCTGCCCGAGAGCCACGCTGCGGCCGCCCCGGCTCCGAGAAGGAGGAGGATGGAGACCACGAGGCCGGCCCAGACCGGTTGCTTGAGAAATGCGGCGAGAACCGGAGGCCCGATTGCGCAGACTCCGATCGGGCCCAGCACGACCAAGGAGGCAAGCCCGCGGATGCCCGCCTGGGCCGGATCCTTGGCATCGGGCATCGCAATCGCCGCGGGCAGGTAGCCGAGGAGCATCGTGACGAAGAGCACACAGCCCGTCAACCAAGCCAGCACGAGCAGCTCGAACCGAGCGAGGCCCATCGCCCAGCCGAGAATCGGTAACGGGAGCGTGGCGACGCAGGGCAGCAGGCCACGCGAAACACTGTCCCACGCGAGCAACTGCCAAGACGGGAACGGGAGCGGCTTGACAAGGTCTATGCGGGACAGGGCTTCTGGGAGCACGGTGGTCCGCGCTGCCGGAGAGGTGAGCTGGGGCGCCAGGGCGCACAGGATCGCCGCGACCGCAGTGGGTGCTCGCCCCTCCAGGTAGCTCAGTCCGACCAGAGCGGCCCCGACGCAGAGGGTGACAATGATCGCTTGCGCGGTTCCTAGCCGGACGCCCAGGATCAGTTCCTTCCAAAGGAGAGCTCGGACACCCTCGGCCCGCAAGCGGAAGAAGAGCGCGGTCCTTCCGAGACCGAGCCGACCTCGGGTCGCGCGGTCGAGAGCGCTCGAGAAGTGCGCCCCTTGCGTCTTGATCCGGTCGGTTTGGAGCGTGACCTGGTAGGCACGGGTCGCCGCCTGGTCATAGAGATAGGGCGCGTTTCGCATCGCCAGGGACCAACCTGCGGCCGCGGCCGCGAGCAATCCGGCGAGGCCGAGCCCGAGAGAGGCCCAGTCCGCGCTGTAGGGGCCGAGGGCAAAGCGCTCGGCAAGGTGTGCTGGGAAGAAATATGCTCGAGTTGCTGGGTGATTGGCGAATCCCACGAGCCTCTCCCAACTCGGCGCCCGAACCACGAAGACACCGAACGCGGCCGCACCGATCACAATATAGGCGGTCTGGGCGACCCAGATCCAGCGGAGCGGGTTCTCGTCCGTCCCGGCCTTCCGGTACGACCAAAGCGAGACACCCCAGCCGAAGACGGCGAAGCAAACCGCGATCAATAGGTATCCGATGACCGTGAGCCGAAGCGTGGAGCCGAGGGCATCTATATCGTGGAGCCTGCCTGCGACCCCGCGTACGGACCTGCCCGCCCCGGCGAAGGCGAGCACGGAGAGAAAGATCGGGAGGAGCAGACGGATCAGGGTGTCGCCGATGATTCGCCACGCTACGACGATACGTGCGCTCACGGGCGTGGGGTAGAGCATGTCCGCATCGGCGGCCCGGAACGTTGCGCGGAAGCCACCGAGGGAGATCGTGTTGAACACAACCACGGCGACGAAGAGCAGGAAAAGGACGGCCGAGACCGTGGCGAGCGGCACCGCCGGGATCTCCAAACCCGGGGGGGTCGTGCCGTCCGAGGGGCCCTTGGACGAGCCTCGGAAGAGGAACCGCCCGAAGAGAAAGAACTGATATCCAAAAAGGAACAGGACCCCGATGAGCCGACCTGGGCTGCTCAGTGTCCTCCTGATGCCGTTGAGCAGACTGCGGCTAAAGAGGAACAGGAGGGGTTGCATCCCTTGCCTCCTGGGTGAGTTGGAGGAAGAGTTCCTCCAGGGTCGCATCGCCCTGGCCACGCGCGGCCCGAATCTCGTCCAGGGTTCCTTCGGCGACCTTCTTGCCCTTGGCGAGGATCACGACGCGGTTGCAAAGCCTCTCGGCCGTATCCAGTTGGTGAGTGGAGACGAGCACCGCGCAACCAGAGTCTCGTGCCTCGAACAGGGCCTTCTTCATTTCGGCGATCCCTGCCGGGTCGACCCCGATGATGGGCTCGTCGAGGACGAGGACCTTGGCGTCATGCACGAACGCGCAGGCGACGGCAAGCTTTTGTCGCATCCCTTTGCTGAGCGTGGCCACGAGCTTGTCCTTTTTCTCCAAGAGGTCGTAGCGCGAGAGAAGGAGATCGCCGTCCCGCTCGAAGAGGTCGAGCCGGCGAAAGCACATGGCGATGAACCTCAGGTGCTCGTTCACGGTGAGGAGCTCGTAGAGGGCAGGCAGCTCGGGCACGAAGGCCAACCTGCTCTTCGCCTCGCTCGGAGAGTCCTCGACGTTGTAGCCGCAGACGTAAATCGCCCCGTCCGTGGGCCTAAGGATGCCAACCGCGCACCGGATGGCGGTCGTCTTTCCTGCGCCGTTCGGCCCCAAGAGTCCGACGATCTCGCCAGGGTTCACAGTGAAGGAGAGCCCGTCCACCGCCAGGTGGTTCTTATACTTCTTGACCAGGCTGGCGAATTGGAGCATCGAATGGTCTCATCATGGCCCAAGTCCATCTGCATTGGCTCGTCCGTCTGGTCGTGCCAAGCCCCGGCAAGCACGGGGTAGCATCGCGGCTCGGATGTCGGCGGGCGAGTTTGCAACGAAGGTGAGCGCGGAGGTTCGCCGAGCTTTCCTAGGTCACGACGAGGTCGTGGAGCAGTGCTTGGCGGCGATCCTTGCGGACGGTCACATCCTCCTGGAAGGCATGCCGGGTCTGGCGAAGACCCTCTTGGTCCGTGCATTCGCCGCCGCGCTCGGTCTCGACTTTGGCCGGATCCAGTTCACGCCGGACCTCATGCCGAGCGATGTGACCGGCACGATGGTCTTCGACGTCAAGGACGCGACGTTTCGCGTCCACAAGGGGCCTGTCTTCAGCGCCATGCTCCTCGCCGACGAGGTGAACCGAACCCCCCCGAAGACGCAGGCCGCGCTCCTCGAGGCCATGGAGGAGCGCCAAGTCACCATCGGAGACGAGACCTACCCACTGCCATACCCCTTTCTCGTCTTCGCCACCCAAAACCCGATCGAGACCGAGGGCACGTATCCGTTGCCCGAAGCCCAGCTCGACCGCTTCCTCATGAAGACGGTTATCGGTTACCCGAACCAAGAGGTGGAGACCGAGGTCTATCGGAGATACCACGGCGGCTTCCGTCCTGGACGTCTCAAGGAGGGGGGGCTCAACGCCGTCGCCGACGAGGCCGCGTTGCGCGCGGCCCGTGAGGAGGTTGCCTCGATCCGGGTGGAGGACAAGGTGCTCGACTATATCTATGGTCTCGTCTCGGCGACGCGGACCCACCGTGACGCGATGATCGGTGCCTCTCCACGAGCAGGGCTCGCGCTTCTTGGTTGTGGCAAGGCGATCGCTGCGATGCGGGGGCGGGACTTTGTCATTCCGGACGACGTGAAGGAGCTTGCCGTTCCAGTCCTTCGCCATCGGGTGCTGCTCAAGCCCGAGGCGGAGATCGAAGGATTGGGCCCTGCGGACGTCCTCAAGCAGGTCATCGAGGCGCAACAGGTCCCGCGGTGAGGGTGCTGGCTTTGCTCCGCCAGCCAAGGGGGGGGCTCGCGTGTTGGGCCGCCGACGCGACGGTCTGGCTCGCGGAGGAGGGCGTGGAGCTCGTTGTGGACGATGCCGCCTGGATCCCGGCCCAGACGGGACGAGCAACGGACAAGGAGGTTTCCAAGCGCCTCCGCGCCGATGCTCGAGGTTTCGATGTGATCCACGCTCTTGGCTATCGCGCAGCGTGGGCTTGCGCCGAGGCGTTCTCCTTGCGCTTTCCGTGGGTCTATACCGCGTACGATCCCCCCAAGACGACCCACCCCGACCTGGTGGACCGCCTGAACTCGTCGCGGCGAGGGATCGTGCCATCAAGGTCGGTACACGACGACTTGGACAACGCGGACGTCCTCCACCTCGAGGTCGTCCCCCCCCCAGCGCGCATTGCGGACCCTGATCGCGACGTGGTCCGCAACGAGCTTGGGATCCCGTCTGGTTGCGTTCTTGTCTATGCCCAAGGGGAGTTCACGCCAGAGTCTGGGTTGGCGTCCCTTTTCCCCGCGATGGAGGCGGTTTGGAAGGACACGCCCGAGGCAAGGCTGGCGGTGGTGGGCGAGGGAACGGAACGGCTGCACTCCAGCGATGTACGCGTCACGGTCCTTCGGACTTGGCTCGACCATCCGGGCCGGTGGCTGAGCGGGGCGGATCTCGTGGTCGTGCCGGCCCGGCGCGCGGGGTGGAGCCGAACTGCGGTCGAGGCGATGCAGGCCGGGGTGTCGGTCGTCTTGCGGAATTGGGGCGGCCTGACGGAGATCGGCGACCCTGGCGTCTCGACCTGGCTCTTCGACGACGATGCCGACCTCGGGCGCGTTCTGGCAGAGGCCGCCGCTTCCCCGCTTCGTAGGGAGTCCATCGGTGCGGCAGGAAGGGCGTGGGTGGAGAACCGGCTCGATCCCTCCCGACATGCGAAGCGGCTCGCGCGAATCTACCGCGAGGCGGCAGGTCTCACCTAGGCGGCCCCTTGGAGGGTACGAGGGCCTAGGCGCCGACGGGTCCGTGGGGTTATAGTGGCCGTGGCGGCAGTCACCATCGGACGGTGGTAACGGAGGACGGAGCACGGAGGCTCCTCCCGCCATCTCCCTTGATCAGGCCGTCTTCTCGCGGATCGCGGCGATCACCACGTCGTGCGGCGCATCCTTGACGCGGGTCTCGCGGTTGGTCCAGACGACGGAGCCGTTCACCGTGACCTCGAGGATCCCGCCCTTGCTGGGGATCAATTCTGTCTCCATGCCGAGAGCCTCTTGAATGGCAGCCGCCAACCTGGCGGCCTGGGGCAGATAGTTTCAAGCCTGGCAGTACTCGATCGCGACGTTCGCCATGTACGGGAGCTTACCGCATGGACGCAGGCACGCGGAGCCTCAGGAGATCGCTCCGCTGCAGTCGTCTCAGGTTCGAGAGTCCGTGGGGCAAGCGCACCGGAAAGAAGAGCGACGTAGGGATCGTGTATAGTTCTCCATGGAGGAACGATGATCATGAAAATTGGCTCTCGGCTCTCGGCTCTCGGCTCGCTTCGTCTTAGCGAGTTGGCTAGTTTAGGCAGGTACAGCTTCCATGCCGCTCCTCTTGGCAGGGAATGCACTCTTCTTCCAGGGCGACGCGGTTCGCCACTTTGAGGCCGTGAGGAGCCACACCACCTGCCGCAGTGGGAACTCGAAGACCGTTTCGGCGGCAGAGTTCCGTCGGGATCTGACCGCCGTTCTCGATGGAACGTACCATCCTCAAGAGATGCCTGCAGGTAGCAATCCGTGCGTTGATGGGGGTTGCGAAGAGCATCACTGGGACGTCCGCGACACGTGCAAGAAGGACTCGGGCGACCTCTGTGGCGGATTCTGGTGGCAGAACGAGTGGGTGTACCGACAGACCCGAATCTACTATCAATGCCCCAGTAGCGGGGGCTGGGTGTGGCGCGTCGCGTGTTTGGACTGGAACCGAACGGGCGATTGTTGCCGCACGTCGAACACGCAGTTCCCAGGGTGTACTGGGAACCAGGGCGAACCGTCCTGCGATGTGCCATGGCCTCCTCTTTGACCCAAAGCCGGCTGAAGGCGGTGATGGTTCGGAGCGTCGCTGTGCTCGTGTCGGCGGTGGCCCTTGCACCGGTCTGGGTCGGGGTGTGGTTGGCCTTCGCCAGGGGCGATGGCCCCTGGATTCGGCTCAATATCAACCCGGCCGACGTGTTTCTCGCACAAGTCGTCAATGTCGCAGTGATCGCCCTCCCGATCGCAGCCCTGTGGATTGGAGGGAAGTGGCGCCCGGTGCTCGTCGTGGCTTCCATAGCGTTGATCGTCGTTCGCTTTGTCACGCGCTCGATCTCAGTCTCGGCCGAGACGCAGGCGATATTGGATGCTCTGGAGTTCATCGGTACCGTCGTTTGCCAGCCGATCATCTGCGCTTCCCTGGCCAAGGGTCTTGCCTTGTGGTGGGAGGCGGCACGGAAATGAGGGACCGGAGATTGCGTGGACTGACCCTGATCGAGATCATCGTGAGCCTTGCGATCCTGATCTTGCTTGCCGGACTGCTGTTCGGGGCCACTCGCGAGGCACGCCGCGAGGGCTTTCGGGCGAGCGCGACCTCGGACGGCCGTCAGCTCTATCTGGCGATCGCGGCCTATTCCGAAGATGCCGGTCGGTGGCACATCGGCCCGATGGACGACATCGTCCGCTCTGGGCAATTGACCGATGCTCGGATCCTGCGGGCTCCGACGGACGACCTTCCGCTCGGCTATGGTGGGGAGATCCTCAACCGTGCCACACTCTTCCGCTACGAGTCGGAGTATCCCGTCTCATGGGAGACGCACTTCCGCGGGACGTGGCTCGGGGCGGAGCGGTTCTATGACCTTGTCGGTTCGTTCGACAGTAACCCTGGGATTCTGGCACTGAGGGTGCTTGGCGACAAGCACGACCTCAAGACGCCGCTCGGTGCAAACTTGGTGTTCCTCTATTCCGGCCCCATGCTGCGCGTTCGCAGAGACGGCTCGATCCAGAGGGCTCGTTACGCGTTTCGTCGCTACCGTGGCGCACCGGGCGAGCTTGGAGGGCAGCAGGGTTGCATCTCACACCTGTTTACGGACGTTCGCGATCCGGAGCTCTGTCGGGTGGACGAATGAAGGTTCGGGAGGCGCCCGATGTTCCGCCTGTGGCGAGCCACTTCATCCTCTCCCGCCGACCGCTTGATCCTTAGTGGCCCAGACGGGCAAGCGGGGCATGAGGGCGGCGTTAGACCGTAATGCTGAGGCTTGCGCCCTGGCCGGGTAGGCAGGGAGCCTTCCCTAGGGTTGGGCCTCGAGAGGGTCCAGGCAGTCGGACTCTCTCCGCGTTATGGCATCGTCGCCCGAGGAGTATTGCGATGTCACGGGCTCGCCATCGGGTAGATAGACGACCCTGCTTTGCTTCGGCGTCAATAACTTTGCCCTGACCCGGTAGCTTCCCGGTTTGCAGGGAAAGTAGAACCGCGACTGATAGAATGGACGCGACTCTCCGGGAGCGAGTTTCGCAAACCGACCATAGTCCGAACCTGCATAGATCTGGCGAGCCACTTGGGGCGGGCTGACCGTGAGCCCATTGGGATAGCTACGTGGCTGGCCCGAAGGCCAGAGCTCGAAGCTCGGCGTCACGATCGGGGCCAAGGAGTCGCCCAAGTACACATCTCGGCGCTCCTTTGCGTCGTTGCTAAGGTGCACACGGAGCATCGGGGGCCGGCCTTGCTCTCCGCCACTTCGAGGCCGAGGCGCACGCCGTCAACGTCCGGCCCCCAGGCGATATCCGCCGGTTCCGAGGACAGGCACGCACTCGTGAAAAGGAGAAACGCCAACATGGCTAACGATACTGACGAGGGACTCAACTTCGCAGTTCGCGTATGGCGCTCGATTTCTTCGGCCCTGGCTTCTCGAACCGGGGTTGACCCGAACCGCTCGCCCGGTTCCCGACCCGAGGCGCGAAGTTCGAGCGAGACCTCTGCAGAACCGGTGGTCCAGGTTCAATTCATGCCTTGGCGACCCGAGTGGGAACGAACGAGTCCTCGTGATCTGCCGCAAGGACCCGAGTCGGAGCGATAAAAACCCGAGTCGCGGCGGCAAAAAACCGGGCAGGAACGACAAGATCCCAACCTAGAAACGCTCCGATCGCGCCCAGGACGCGCCCCTAGAACCCATAGCCGAACGAGACCCCGGGCGAGCGCATGCGCAGGAGCATGAGCGTCACGTTCGCCCCTTTCATCTTATAGGTTAAGAGCAAGTGCGAGTTCCGGCCGTCGTGCATCGCTAGCGCGTCCCAACTCGGCGCGAGCGACACGTTCAGCCCGAAGGGAAAGACCAGCCCGTCCTCGAACTCCGAGTAGCTCACCCCGACATAGGGCGCGGCGCGTCCGCCGGGAAGCGTCTTGGCGAAGGTCGCATAGTACGCCTGGTTGTCCCGCGGCGTGAAGATCCGGTCGCTGCTCGTGCCCACCGAGACCAGCGGCCAGCGGTCGGTTTCCGGGTGCGCGACCCAGTTCCCGGTCGGCGAGAACTCCCCGGCCGCCGGGTTGTACTCCGCCCCCAGGCTCAGCCGCGGCGTCACCCGGTAGGCCGCGTTCAGCCGCCACCGCGGGCGCGGCTCGTCGGTGTCCACCCAACGCAGGGTGAACTGCCACTCGTGCTGGATGTCCCCCGAACCGAGGAACCGGCCTTCGCCCGGTCACCCGGTTCAGGTGGGCACGGCGACCGGCGTCTCGTCCTGCGCGGGCGCCCAGGCAGGCCCGAGCGCGAGAAGCAGGGCGAAGAGTCTCCGCACGCCTGGGATTCTAGCACGAGGGCCAGGGGCCCGCATGCTCGCCGTGCCCGAGGGTACAACCGGGCCACGGCGCCGTGCCCAAGCGGTTAAGGGAAGGGTCTGCAAAACCCTCATTCGGCAGTTCGAATCTGCCCGGCGCCTCCATTCTGCCCCGACCGGATATGCTTGCCGTGTGGGCGTTGGCGCGAAGATCGGGGTCTTCGGCACCTTCCGGGCCGTGCTTCCCTCTGGTGAGGCCGCCCAGTTCCGCACGGCAAGGGCCGAGCAGGTGCTCGCCCGGCTAGCCATCGAACCTGGCCGGGCCATGTCGCGCACCCGCCTCGCCGAGGAGATATGGCCCAACGCCCCGTCCGAAAGCCAGGCGAACAGCCTGCGGGCGGCAGTCTCATACGCCCGCAAGGGGCTTGGCAGTGGCGCGATCCATAGCGACAGGGCGAAGGTGAGCCTAGACACCGAGGTCGAGTCCGACTGGCAAGAGTTCGAGCGGCTCGAGCGGCGGCGGCGGTTCGCCGAGACGTCCGAAGCCCGGCTTGAGAGCCTGCTCGGCCTCGACCACCTGCTCGGCCCAGGGTTCCTGGCCGGATTGCACACGGATTGGGCCGAGCGCGAGCGGGATCGCTTGGACGACGTCCTCGCTCGCGCCCGGTGCGAGGCCGCCCGACTGTTGCTCGAGCTCGGGCGCGCCCAGCAAGCGGCCCAACTGGCAGCGCAATCGCTCGACGCCATGCCCTACTCGGAAGCCGCCCTCGACGCGCTCATGCGGGCACTCATCGTCCTGGGCCGACGCGACGAAGCGCGGACGGCATTCGCCGCGTTCTCCTCGCGCTTGCATACGGCGTTCGGCGCCGAGCCTGGGCACGAGCTAGCAGGGCTCGCCTCTGGCACCGGCCCCGTGACGAGCGACGCGGAGTGCTTCCGCGAGCTCTTTCGCATCGCAATCGAAGAGCACCCCGAGAAGGTCCTCGAACTGATGACGTCGGAAAGGCTCGCCTGGCCCGTGCAGCGGCACGGCCGCGACTTCTACCCGCTGCTGCTCGGCCTGCTCGAAAGCACCGATGGGTGGTCGGACGAACGCCGCCGGCTCGTGCGCGACGTGCTGATGCTTGCCCTGGCGGCGGACGACGTGGCCGCGACGGCGGAATGGAGCGAGCGGCTGTTCGCGGCGTCATCGCCAGGCTCGCGCGACCAGCTTGTCGCCCTCAGCTACCGTGCGTTCCTTGCGACCCGGCGAGGCGATTGTCTCGGGGCGCAGGAGGCGCTCGGAGCGGCGGTCGAGGTCGCGCACGGCCTCGGCGAGGAGTATATGGTGACGGTCTGCCGTGCCAACCTGGGCTACGCGAAGCTGCTCGCGGGCGAAGTTCAAGAAGGCAACCAGATGGTGGAGTCGGAGCTGGCCGGGCTGCGCAAGTCCACTACGCGGCGCGGCCGCCTCGCGCTGTGCCAGGCGGTCGAGCACTTGATCGAGGCCGCGCTGCTGCAATCGGACCTGGGTGCGGCAGGCCGGTGGCTCGAAGAATGGGACCGCCTTCGCCGATCGCACGACCTCGATGGGTCGGTCTCCTCGGGCTACGCTTTACTCGGGTGGCTACGCGCAATGCAAGGGGACGCCGCTGGGCGAGGGGACGTTGCCCAGGGCCTTGCCGAAGCGCACCGAGAGCGCAACCCGATGTTGTTCGGGCGCCTTCTCGTCTTTTCCGCGATCGTCCTCGAGATCCTGGGACGGACGGAAGGCGAGGCGCTCTTGCCGCGCACCGTCGGGTTCCGCGAGGCCATGGCGTTTCCCCTCCTGCCCGCAGAAATTGCCGCCCTTTCGACGGTCGGCCTGGCCGTACCGAAGCCGGTAGAGCCGGGCGACCTCTTCGGAGAGGCCATGGCCCGGCTCGACCCGTTTTAGCGCTTGCGGCGTAGGGCGAGCAGGCCGAGCCCGAGCGCAAGGAACGTCGCAGGTTCCGGCACCGCCTGAAGCTCCCAGCTCAGCGCGTCGTTGTTGTCGAAGCCGAGGCCGGTCGCCGCGCCCAGGCCCACATAGGCAGAGTTGCCGGTCAGCGTCACCGCCTCGTCCAGCCCGAAGTTCGCGCTGATCACGGAGTTGCCGTCCAGGCTCACGTCCCAGTCCCCGGTGCCGGCGTCATAGGTGACCTCGGCGAGCCAGGGGTCGCTCCGGTGCAGGCCGGTGAAACCCACCTCGTCGAAGTAGACGTTGTTCCCGCTGTCGTCGGTCGCGACGATCTGGACCTTGTTCCAGAACGACTGGAAGTTCACGACGACGGAGCCGTTGATCCCGATCATCGCGTTGTCGCCCCCCCCGTTGCCCATCTCGGTGGTCGAGGTGTTCTGGATGCCGAAGGCGAAGCCGTCGGCGGGGAGGCTGCCGGCGCCGTCGCAGCGGAACTCGAACCGAGTCGTGAACCCGTTGCCGACGGCCTCCGGGATCATCTGCCACATGTTGCCAGCCTCGTCGGACACGCCGTCGTGCGTCATGCGGATCACGTTACCGAGCTGCTCGGCGGTGCCGTTGAGCTGGAGGTTCGAGATGTCGAAGAAGTCGTCGTAATCGAAGTCGGCGAAGGCGAGCGACGAAGCCGAAAGAATGGCGATTGCAGGCACGATATGTTTCATCGTGTAAGCAGTGTGACGGCCTATCGTTATCGGACCGTTACCAAGTCGCGATTGGAGGACAAGTCATAGGAAATCTGGTAACTTTGCCAGGCTGGTGAAGCGGGCTCGATGATCGCCCGCGCCGCGGATGAATCCCGACCGGCTGCTCATCACTGGCGTGGTCTGCGGGGTGAGGGTCGAGGAGGTCGAGGACCCGCTCAAGCGCGAGGCCCGCTATATGGACAAGCTCGTGGACGAGCTCGCCAAGGGCCGACCGATGGAGAAGATCCTCCGCAAGCCTGGGTGAGCCCTGCCCCCCCCCGAAGGGCCGCCCGCGGGGTGCGGGCGGCAGCCTGCGGCCAGAGGGGGTCCCTTCGCTAGGGATGGCCTTCGCCGTTCGGGTCGGTGGGCGCCTCGTAGGGCTGCGAGCGCATCTGCTCGCGCTGCCAGGCGACGTACTGCCTGCGCCAGGCCTCGAAGCCCTTCGGGTCGCGCTTCTGCCAGGTCTCGTAGTCGCCGTAGCGGTCGAGCTGCTTCGGCCGCCCGGGCTCGCCTGCCGGTGGCGGGCCGGCGATCACGTTGCTCGTCCGGTAGACCACGAACTGAAGGTCGCTGTCCTCCAGCGCATTCGATCCCAGGTCCCGGACGACGAGGCGGACGTCTCCGCTGGCCGGGGATGCTTGCGTTACCAGCTCTTGCGCGCTGCTGTCGAACGTCATCGCAACCACGACGAACGCCCCGGCGTTGAGCGAGACGCCGGAGATGTCAATGTCGTAGGTTCCGGTTGCGGGCTTCGTGCCCGTCCAGTTCCCGCTGCCGATGTGGAACGGGCCCCCTGTAGCACCCGCAAGGTAACCATAGGCGACGGGGACCATCGCGGCGGTCGTCGTGCCGTAGTCGTGGCGGGGCAGGTCGCCCACGGTCTGCAACGAGTCTGCGGAGGTTCCCGCGGTCATCGAGTTCCCGCTGCCGCTGTTCGTTGCGGCCAGGGCGGTGCCGTTCGCGCTCAGGGTCTCGCCGAAGACGCCGGTCGCCGTCCCGCCCGCGCCGATGGCGCGGCCCCAGACTCCGACCCCCCCTCCAGCCGAGCGGTTGTAGAAGAGCCCCCCCACCGTGTTGCCGGTGCCGCTCAGCGCGTCGCCGACGATGCCGCGGCCGCCGATCGAACTGGTGGTGAAGTAGCCCCCGGCCCCGAGGCCAGTGCCCGCGGTGCTCTTGCCGAAGACCGCGACGCCCGTGCCCGACTCGGCGCGGACGCCCTGGAGCCCCCCGGTCTCCTTCACTTGCACCCTGGCGAGCGTGGGCGAGACCCCGGCGCCGAAGCGACCGGCGAGGGAGTACCCCGAAATGTTCGTGTGCCCGGTCTGGGCTGCGTCAGGAGTGGAGTCCTGGAGGTTGACGAAGCCTGCCGCAACGATCGCGGAGGTGGCGGAGCTCGCCGCGACGGCCGCGACGAGGGTTGGCATGTTGATGTTCATGAGGGTGTGTCCTCATGAACATCATAGCGCAAGCCCCCGCGAACTTGCCGGTAGCGGGGGCTCGCACCGGGCGGCGTCAGGCCGCCAGCGACATCGTCCCGGCGGCGCCGGGGTCGTAGATCGAGACCGTGCCGCTCGGGTTGCTCTTGGTCGTGCCGCGCTGGGCGAAGACGCGATAGCGCACAAAGCGGCCCGGCGTCTGGCCCGTGTGGTCGAACTTGGGCCGCGTGGAGTTGTCCACGATCTCCCAGTCGTTCGTGCCGTCATAGGCGGCCTCGATCACATAGACCGTACCGGACTCGTTCCCGTTGCGCGACCACTTCAGTTGGTTTACTCCGTTGCTGCAGCCCAGGCCGCTCAGGTCGCTCGGCGCGAAGACGGGGATCGAGCCCCCCCCGCCACCAGGGACGTTCAGGCCCAGCTCGCCCAGGAGCTCGGGGCTGATGCCCGCGATCGCCTGGAACCTGGCGTTGAAGCCGCTCACGATCGCGACCGCGTCGCCCCATTCCTGGTCGCACATCGCGGTCGCGCCGATCGAGGCGGCACGGGCCGACTCTTGCGCGTTAAAGGAGTTCACGAACTCGGTCTTCGTGTTCGTGATCAGGGTGAGGTCGGCGGGCGAGAGCCCGAGGGGGGTGGCGTTCGCCGAGGCGACCGTGTGGAAGTTCGTGATCCATGCCCCGAAGGCGGACTTCTTTACTTGATAGAAGCTAGGCATTGTTTTCCTCTGGGTTTTCGTAGCCCGTAAGGGCATTCTCGACAGCCGCGAGACGGATCCGTAGGTCACGGAACGGATTTCCTTGAACCCGGAACAGATTTCCTTCGACCCAAAGCGATTCTCGCCTAACCCGGAACGGTTTTCCTTCGACTTGAAATGATTCTCGCCTAACCTGGAGCGGTTTTCCTTCGACTCGAAATGATTCTCCTTGAACCTGGAGCGACCTCTCTAAGACCCGGAGCCGCTCCCCCACGACCCGGAACGGTCCCCACACGACCCGGAATGATTTTGATTCGACCCGGGGCCGCAACGAGCCGACCGGAAACCGTTCCGACAAGGCGGCCAGGCCACCCAGAAAGGCCCGCGCGGCCCGGTCCCAGCCCCGCCGCGTCCCTCGGCCTGCGAGACCACGGCTCCCCCGCCCCCCACCCTGCCGGGGCCAACACGCCAGTGGCGGGCCGTTCCGGACGGCGGCCGGAGCGCGAGGCTCGCTCGCGGTGAGCCGCAACCTCGCGACAGGGCCGAGGGCTGGGGTGAGTGGCCCGCCTCTTCGGCACCTCGCTTCTCCAGACCAAGGCGGGGTAGGCTCGGCGCATGCTTCCGGCGCTCGTCTGTGGTCTCGCGATGAGCGGGCAGGCCGTCCCGTCTGCCCGGCAGTCGGCCTGGCACGGCCTGGGGCACTATGCCTTTGTGCACTTCGGGCCGAACACCTTTAGCGGGGAGGAGTGGGGGAAGGGGACCGAGGACCCCGGCTCCTTTGCCCCGACCGCGATGGACACCGACCAGTGGTGCCGCGCCTTCCGGGACGCGGGGATGAGCATGGTCGTCGTCACCGCCAAGCACCACGACGGCTTTTGCCTCTGGCCCTCGAAGCTTTCCAGACACACGGTGGCGCAGTCGAAATGGAGGGAGGGCAAGGGCGACGTCCTGCGCGACCTGAGCCGCTCTTGCAAGAAGTTCGGGCTGAAGTTCGGCGTTTATCTCAGCCCCTGGGACCGCAACCACCCGGCCTACGGCACCCCGGAGTACAACGATGTCTTCGTGGGGATGTTGCGCGAGGTGCTTACCGGTTATGGCGAGGTGAGCGAGGTGTGGTTCGACGGCGCGAACGGCGAAGGGCCGAACGGGAAGAGGCAGGTCTACGACTGGCCGCGATATATCGCAACCGTGCGGGAGCTGGCGCCGAACGCCTGTATTTTCAGCGACGCCGGGCCCGATGTCCGCTGGGCCGGGAACGAGGCGGGCACGGTCTCCGAGACGAACTGGAGCACGATTGACAACTCGAAGCACTCGCCGGGGCACGCAGACACGGCCCTGCTCCAGACTGGGACTCGCGGCGGGCCGGACTGGATCCCCGCCGAGTGCGACGTCTCGATCCGTCCCGGCTGGTTCTGGCGGGCGAGCGAGAACGGCAGGGTGAAGACCTTGGATCAACTCATTGAGATTTATCTTGCGTCGGTGGGGAGGGGGGCGAACTTGATCCTGAACGTCCCCCCCGACACCCGAGGCTTGATCCATGAGAACGACGTCCGGGCGTTGCGGCAGTTCGGTGCCTGGCACCGTGCGACGTTCTCGCGGCCCGCCAGACCGGGCGAGGTGGCGGACATCCTCGAGCTCCGCGAGCCGATCGAGCGCGGCCAGCGGGTCTCCCACTTCCAGGCTTGGCTCACTTCTCCCGTGGATGCGTTCCCGATCATGAATCCTCGGATCTCGCCGGTCACGGGCACGACGATCGGGAACCGCAGGCTTGTTCGAGTCACGCCGCTCCCGGTCTCGAAGATCGAAGTGACGGTCGTTGGGGATCGCAAGAGCCATGCGGACGTGCAGGCCAAGATGTACGCTTCCCCCCAGGCGCGAGCGGCGGCGATCGAGAGCCTGGTCGAGGCGGACCAAGCCGCACGCAGAAAGCTGCTCGACGCGACGAGCACCGGTTCAACACCCGACAAGTCGCTCCAAACTGCGGTCGAGGAAGCGGACCGCGCCTCTACTGCTTATATGGTCGAGTTCTTGCACGAATACGGATATCCGATTCGCTCGCTGTACGGTAGTCGGGCAGAAGGGAACGCCTGGTTGCTCGTCCAACACGCGGATGCCGACCCGAAGTTCCAAGCCCGCTACCTGAAGGCGATGGAGGACGCGCTGAAGGAGGGCGAGGCAGACCCACAGCACTTCGCCTACCTCACGGACCGGGTGCTTCGCGCCCAAGGAAAGCCGCAAAGGTTCGGCACCCAGTGCACGATCCTCAAGGGCAAAGCGAGCCTTCAGCCTACCGAGGCGCCCGAAAGACTCGATGAGCGCCGGGCGAAGATGGGAATGGAGCCGATCGCGGCATACTTGCGAATGGTAGAGACGATGTACACGCAGAACGAGCCCATGATTCAGGACGCCCAGGCGAAAGACGCCCGCATGAAGTGGTGGCGGGAGGCCCGCTTTGGGCTCTTCATCCATTGGGGGCTTTATGCCATTCCCGCCGGGGTTTGGAAGGGCAAGGACTACCCTGGTGCGAGCGAATGGCTCATCAACCACGCCGACATCCCCCCCCAAGACTGGCTACCCCTTGCCAAACAGTGGAACCCGGAGAAGTTTGACGCCCGCGCATGGGTGCGCGCGGCGAAAGCAGCTGGGATGAAGTATATCGTGATCACCTCGAAGCACCACGAAGGGTTTGCGCTTTGGCCCAGCAAGGTCTCGAACTTTGACGTCGAGACCACCCCGAACCATACCGACATCCTCGGCGAGCTCAAGAAGGCCTGCGACGAGGAAGGGATCCAGTTCGGGCTCTATCACTCGATCCTCGATTGGACTCACAAGGACTATCTTCCGAAGCGCGGGGCCGACAAGCGCCCCCCCGGAGACTTCACGGCCTACGTGGGTTACATGAAGGCGCAGCTCTATGAGTTGGTGACCCGATACGACCCTGCGATTCTGTGGTTCGATGGCGAGTGGGACACGACTTGGACCCACGACCTCGGCCTGGAACTGGAGCAGTACCTTCGCGGGCTCAAGCCGAACCTGATCATCAACAACCGGATTGACAAAGGGCGGGACGGCATGGCCGGTATGACCGAGGACGGATACGGGGGGGACTTCGGCACACCAGAGCAGGAGATCCCTGCGCGGGGCTTCCCTGGGACCGACTGGGAGTCTTGCATGACCATGAACGGCTCTTGGGGCTTCGATGCCAACGATGCAAACTGGAAGTCGCCCAAGACGCTCGTCGAGAACCTAGTTGACTGTGCGAGCAAGGGGGGGAACTACCTCCTCAACGTGGGCCCGACCGCTGCGGGAGAGATCCCCCCCGAAAGCCTGGAGCGCATGGCGACGGTGGGCCGCTGGCTGAACCGTTATGGCGATGCAGTGTACGGCACTTCTGCAGGGCCGCTATTGAAGCAGGTGCCCTGGGGCCGGGTAACGAGCAAGCCGGGCAAGCTCTTTGTGTGCGTCTTCGATCCGGTCTTGGAGGAGGTGACCCTGCCCGGAGTGAAGGCGAAGGTGACCCGCATCTACCCTATGGCACAGCGCGAGCAGCCCGGAAGCCTGATGTACTCCGGGGGCGCAGAGGGCCTGAAGATCCCGGTGCCGATCTCGGCCGCCGATCCTCTGGTGCGGGTGATCGTGGTGGAGCACGAGGGGCCGGTGGAGGTGACGCCCGTGCTCTTGCGACCCGGAGCCGACGGGGTGTTGCAGGTCGCCGCGGACGAATGGTCGGTGGACGGGACGGCGCGTTACGAGGCGGACAAGAAGTGCATCGGGTACTGGACCTCGCAGCTGACCACTCTCCGCCTGGAGGTGGAGGGCCTGGCGAAAGGGATCTATTCGGTAGAGGTGGAGTGGGCGTGCGCGCCCGGGAACGAGGGCGCCGAGGTCGAGTTTGCGGTGGGAGGCTCGTCGGTGCGGGCGAAGGTGCCTTCCTCCGGGGGGTGGGACCGCTTTGAGACGGCGACCCTGGGCACGGTCTCGTGTGAGGGGGGGCGGACGGTCTTGAAAGTAACCCCGGTCACGAAGCCGGGCGGCGCGGTGATGAACCTTCGATCTTTGCGTTTGCTGCCGGTTCCAGTGGGGGGGTAATCCCCCGCCCCCAGTCGGCAAAGTAGTCTCGTAACGTCGTTATGTGGGTATTACCGGGGACAGCGGCCCGGCTCCGGTTCGATACACTGCAAACGAGAAGCGAGACTCGGCTAAGAGAGCTGGGGATAGCGGGCAGGCTCCGATCAGATACACTGCGCCTTCGGCCAGGGTCGGCAGGAAGTAGCTGGGGATAGCGGGCAGGCTCCGATCAGATACACTGGACCGGGACGGGATGCTCGGACGGCGCGTGCTGGGGATAGCGGGCAGGCTCCGATCAGATACACTCGGCTGGCGTGAGACGGACCGCGTCGAGCACGACCATGCTGGGGATAGCGGGCAGGCTCCGATCAGATACACTGCGGCGACAACGCGACCGGCAAGACGACCGGCTGGGGATAGCGGGCAGGCTCCGATCAGATACACTACCCGACATCCTCGGGCCGCTCTTCCTCGCGCTGGGGATAGCGGGCAGGCTCCGATCAGATACACTAACAAGGTTGCGGGGGTAGCCCGCTAGTGCTGGGGATAGCGGGCAGGCTCCGATCAGATACACTGTTCGGTGGAGCAGGTGCCGCTCAGATACAGCTGGGGATAGCGGGCAGGCTCCGATCAGATACACTGTGGGGCCTCTCTATGTACCGCGGGGAGTGCTGGGGATAGCGGGCAGGCTCCGATCAGATACACTACATCGAATCGAAGACCGCCGCCTTGACTGGCTGGGGATAGCGGGCAGGCTCCGATCAGATACACTTGCTGAAGAAGAAGCTGCGCAAGCGTATGCTGGGGATAGCGGGCAGGCTCCGATCAGATACACTACGCCCCGTCTACGCCGTGGCGGACGTGCAGCTGGGGATAGCGGGCAGGCTCCGATCAGATACACTCAAGAGCAGGGAGCACCTGTGCAACTACCAGCTGGGGATAGCGGGCAGGCTCCGATCAGATACACTATCCGTCATGCTTCAAGACGCAACTATGGCGCTGGGGATAGCGGGCAGGCTCCGATCAGATACACTGGGGGGGCGCTAGTG